>Ga0265316_10001876_pt1 | contig 22060 bp, 14 predicted proteins | sample 4522metaG_FD_202092 | JGI IMG/M metagenome (GOLD analysis project Ga0265316, IMG submission 202092) | Rhizosphere microbial communities from Carex aquatilis grown in University of Washington, Seatle, WA, United States - 4-5-22 metaG | ecosystem: Host-associated > Plants > Roots > Rhizosphere >... | reverse complement strand
GCCTACCGCGTGGCAGGCGTGGTGGGCCTGATGATGTGCCACGTGCTTGGTGTGCGCGATGAGCGTTGCGTGGCCCGAGCCGCGCACCTGGGCATGGCCATGCAGCTGACCAACATTTGCCGGGATGTGGCCGAGGACTGGCGGGCGAGCCGCCAGTATCTGCCTCTGGAAAAAGTCGGGGCAAACGATCTGCGCGCCGCCGCCCAGGCCTTGCCAGGCGCAAGCGACTCTCGCATGGCAATTGCGAGGGCAGTGGCCGAACTCCTGGCGCGGGCCGATGCCTACTACGAGTCCGGAATGCGGGGATTGCTCGACCTCGGTTGGCGAAACGCCTTGGCCATCGGCGCAGCCGCGCGCATCTACCGCGCCATCGGGCGCAGGATCGCCCGGCGGAGGTTCGACGTGTTCGCAGGCCGGGTCGTGGTTTCCCTGCCTACGAAGCTGGGCCTGACGCTCGGTTCGCTCTGGTCGCTCTTGCTCGAACTGCCGCGCCGCTGGCGTGCAACCAAACGTGGATTGCAACTCCCTGAAACGATTGTGAGGTACAGCGATGTTCAAGGCACGCTCTGAATCCATTCGCATCCTGTCCGCGAGTTCTGGAACGCCCTTGCAAGGACAAGGGTTCCTCTCCGAGCTCCGTACCTACTTTGGTCGGTTTCGCCTGTTCACTCGGCGCGACTGGTTCGTTTACCTGGCCTGGGTTGGCCTTATTGCAGGGCTGTGCGTGTCGAGCAGCCTCTTTCTCGTCGTCGGCCGCGCGGCCGGCGCGCGCTTCCCGACGGAGGCCTACTGGATTCCCATCGGTACCGCAATCTTCGCGTTGGCGATCGCCGTGGACACCATCGGCCACCGGACCGTGTACAAGGAAATCCTGCGCGGGGGAGAGGGCCTAGTTCATCACATCATCATTGTGTGCGGTATTGGAAGCAGCGTTCTTCTGTGCGCGGCCTATCCGGCGCCCAGCGTGCTGGCCACGCCGGCCCTCGTTCTCACGATCCTTTCCTTCACCTACAGCTTCGTCGACGAAGCGATGCACTGGCGCCGCTACCTGACCGCACGCTCGGACGTGGTCGAGATGTGGAGTCATGTGTTCATCTTGATAGGCCACGGCCTGATGATGCTCGGCTGGTGGCTCTGGTACTACGGTGGCTACCAGGGCGTCGCAGAGACGCTGGCCGCGCTGACTCGTATCGCAACCTGACCATGGCTCGAAAACGCATTCTGTTCGTATGCGAGGCCATCACCCTGGCGCAGATGGTGCGACTGGTGACTTTGGCCCGGTCCCTGCCGCGCGAGCAATACGAGATCCACTTCGCCTCATCCCAGTTTCCCGAGTTCGTGTTCGGCGGGATGGATGCTCGGCGTTGGCCGCTTTGGGGATTGTCGCCCGAGAAGGCGATGGCAAGGATTGCATCGGGAAAACGGCTGTATTCGCGCAGGGTTCTGCGACGCTACATCGAATCCGACCGTCAAGTCATTGCAGCCGTGCGGCCCGACGTTGTGATTGGCGACCTGCGCTGGTCGCTGGCAATCAGCGCTCCAGTCGGCAAAGTTCCGCTCGTATCGCTGGCCAACGCCTACTGGAGCCCGTTCGCAGACCGCGCAGGCTTTCCCTTGCCCGAGCACCCCATCGTCCGCATTCTTGGCGTGAAGACGGCGGCGAAGTACTTTCCGCGCGCTTTGCCTTGGGTGTTTGCTCACTTCGTGTCTCCGCTCAATGCCGAACGTCAGCGCGCCGGCCTACCGGAGATCGGCAGTCTGCTCGACGTGCTGACCTTCGGTGACCATGTTCTGTACGCAGATCCGCCCGAGCTGGTTCCGACGCGCGGGTTGCCCGACCATCATCATTTCCTTGGCCCGATCCTTTGGTCTGCCCCGGGACCATTGCCGGGGGACTGGGGAAGCGCACGCGATCGCGCTCCGGTGTACCTCACTTTGGGATCTTCGGGCGCGATCCGATGTCTGCCGATCTTGCTCGAAGCGCTTGCCACCCTTCCAGTCGACGTGTTGCTCGCGACGGCCGGACGTGATCGGTTCGTGAACTTGCCTGCGAATGTTCGGGCCGTGCCGTTCGTCGATGGAAACGCGGCGTGCGCCCGTGCCAGCGTGGTCATCCACAATGGCGGCAGCTCGACCGGGTACCAGGCCTTGGCCACGGGCGCGCCCGTGCTGGGAATCCCTGGCAACCTCGACCAATATCTGGCGAGCGAGCGCATCGATCAGGTAGGCGTCGGACTCTCGCTGCGCTCGGGCCGATTGACCGTTGCAGAAGTCCGCTCCAGCGTGCAACGACTCTTGTCGGAGCCTTCCTTCGCGCACGCCGCGCGCGATCTTGCCCAACTGTTCACGAGAAACGACGCGGCGTCAAACTTCCGCTCGTTCATTCGAGCGCACGTGGGCAACTGAAGAATGCCTACGGCGGCGCGTAGACGATCAACTTGCACGATGAAGAGCAAAGACCGTCGGTTCCGTTTTGGTCGCCGTGGTCGCACTCCTCCGGGCCGTTGATGATGCCATCGCCGCAATGGGGGGCTAGCTTGCACTGCGGAGTGCAACCACCGTAGGTGCCGTCCAGGAGGCCGTCGTCGCACTGTTCGGGCCCGTTCATGATGCCATCGCCGCAGTGGGGGGCGAAGATGCAGCTTGGCGCACAAGCGCCGTAGTCGCCGTTGTTGAAGAGTGCGCCATCGTCGCACTCCTCGGGCGGTTCGATCTTGCCGTCGCCGCAGCCTCCGGGTAGTCGGCACGAGTCGGTGCAGTTGGGATCGTTCGACATGGTGGGTTCGCATTCCTCCCCGTAGTCGGCCTGAACCACACCATCACCGCACGTGGGCGCGAGCGTGCAATCGGGATTGCAGGTGCCATAGGTTCCGTCATTGACACCGTCGTCGCACTTCTCGCTGCCGTTGACCTGCCCGTCACCGCAGCGACCGCCGCGCTTGCAGTTGGACATGCACCCGCCGTAGGCAGCGTTGGGATCGGTGCTGGCTACGTTCTGGGCACCGTTGTCGCATTCCTCGTCGTAGGCGGTCTGGACCTTGCCGTCGCCACAGCGCGCGGGAAGCTTGCAATCCGGCCCGCAGCCCGAAGTAGACCCATAGTCGTCGTTGTTCTGGCCATTGTCGCACTCTTCCGCGTCCGTGACCTTCGCGTCGCCGCAGTAGGGACCAAGTCGGCAGTCGGCGGTGCATTGATTGTAGCCGCCCAGGTTCTTGGCGCTTCCGTTGTCGCATTGCTCGCCGGGAGCTACCACGCCATCCCCGCAAATAGGACCGCACGCGCTCGCCTTGTCATTGAAGCCACTCAGGGTGAGTTTGTAGGTGGAACCGTACCAGGCCCTTTCTGCCTGGAAGACTGCGATCTCGTAGACGCCGCCGGTCTTGAGGCCCAAACTGACCGTGCTTTGTGTGGACTTGCAGGTCGAGACCACACCTTGCGTCGTGCATGCGGCCCCTTCCGTCGGTGTCACCGTAACAGCGGCATTGCCGGTAGCGCCCAGTACGAGGCGCCCTTCGACGGGCGTATGGATGCCGCCAAGGTCGACGACCAATTGCCGATTGACGAAGACCCAGACGTCATCGTCGCCGGTGAAATCGAGGGTGTATTGCTTGGTGCTGTCGTAGCTGAACCAATAGCGCACCTCGCTTGTGAAACTGAAGTTGTGCTTGGCACCGCTGGCCTCGTTGATCCAGTTGCCGCTGTACATGGGTGGGGTCATGGCGGTGACGTAGGCGGCGACTGGCGTGATCATCCCCGCGATATTGTCGACCGGGAAGAAAAGCGGATTTCCATCGACGAGCGCGGTGGTGGCCATGCAGTGATTCGTGTTGCCAACACCCCACGGCGTGCATATGGCGAAACACGTCTGGTTCGCGGCGCCGGTCCAGCTGCCGTTGCAGCCATCGCTACAGTCGGCGTTGGCGCACCAAGTGACGTTGCTGAAGGACGTCCATTGTTGGTTGTCTTTCCACCAGTTCACGAAGCCGCCCTGACCGTTGTTGTGTAGCAGCAGCGAGGACACGTAGGTTGTGTTCGTGCTCGCAACGTCCCGATACCACTGCTTGAACGTATCCGCACTCGTAATGTGGCCGTCCCCGGCTGCACCGGCGAACTGTGGCTTGCCTTCGTTGTCGAGCGTGGCTTTGACAAGGCCGGTGACGGCGTTGTTGCTTCCGGTGATGTCGCCGCCGTGAAAATCACCGCCGAGTAAGAAGTCACGGTAAGTCACCGGCACGGCCATGGTGTCGGCGCTGGAGACGGGCTGGCTGCATTGGTATCCCGATTCCACCGTACATGTCGACGAGCAACCGTCGCCGTTGTTGGTGTTGCCATCGTCGCACCCCTCGTTGACGACAAGACCGTCACCACACTTCGATGTGCATTGGCCGGTGGCGGCGCTGCAATTGGGTTCGAAGTGGCAGGTTGGCGAGCAGCCATCGTTGGGAAGGGTGTTGCCATCGTCGCAGCCCTCGGATCCCTCGACTTTCCCGTCGCCACACTTCGTTTGGTGGCAATTGGGTGGATTGCCGGCGCAAGCCCAGCCGTCGTTGTATTTGCACGTGCTGGAGCAGGCCTTGTCCATGTTCGTGCCCGGAGCCTTGGGATCGCACTGCTCCATGGGGCTCAGGACGATGCCGTCGCCGCAATCGGGCACGCACGGGGCATTGGTGAACGGGCAGGCGTAACCCGTCTCGATGGTGCAGGTTCCTGAACAGCCGTCGCTTGGCTTCGTGTTTCCGTCGTCGCACTCCTCGTTGCCTTCAAGCGTTCCGTTGCCGCACTTGACGACCGGGCAAGTGCACGATTGTCCAGGGGTACAAAGGCAGCCTAGACCCTTGGTTTTGCAGTCTGCCGAGCAGCCGTCCCCATCCTTCTGGTTGCCGTCGTCGCAGACTTCGCCAATTGAGGATTGAACGATGCCATCGCCGCAACGTGGAGCGGGCTTACAGGGCGCGCCGGGGATCGGACAGACGTAGCCGGGCTCGACCTGGCAGCTACCACTGCAACCATCGCCGCTCTTGGAATTGCCATCGTCGCAATTCTCACCCGCCTCGATGCGCTTGTTGCCGCATTGGGAATTGCGCACGCAAGGCTGGCCGGCAACGCATTTGAAGGCAGGGTCCTGTACCGTGCAGGTGGAATTGCAGCCGTCGTTGTCAAGGGTGTTGCCGTCGTCGCAGACCTCGCCTGCGCCAATCGTGCCGTCACCACAGACGATCTTTCGTGTGCACTTGCCCTGCGGAGGACAGGTCCAGTTGGGCTCGACTTTGCAGTTGCCGTTGCAGCCGTCGCCCGGCAAGACGTTGCCGTCGTCGCACTGTTCGATTCCACCTTGATTGTTCACTCCGTCGCCACACGCCTCTGGGTACTCTGCCTTGCAGCCGATCGTGCTCGTGCTGTTGCAAACGAGCGATGTTGTACCGGTACCGCCAGTTGACTGGGCGACAGAGGTGTTGATCGTCAGACCGCCGGTATTGCCAGTGCCGGTCTTGGTGCCGCCGCCATTCCCCGCTCCGCCCGTGTGTGTTCCACTTGTGCCTCCGGCGCCTGCCGAGTCTTGGATGGTCCCATTGGTGCAGCCGATGCCCACAGTTGCAAGAATTGCGGCGAGGCCAAGGCCAACGAGTTGGCGCAAACGTGATCTGCTCCACAGTGAGCTGTCAGTACAATCTTTTGTCATGGGAATGTGCCTCGGGGGCCGAAAATGCGACTGGAGCCCTATCCAAGGGCGCGGCCTTGAAGGAAAGTATAGCAACTTTGATTCACAACCTTGCATATCCATTGAAGAATGACGATGTGGTTGCAGTGGGGGCAAAGCCCACATGGGGCCCGGTGCGTGTCCGTGTGGGTGGCTGCGCTCGCGGGCGGGCGTCGGCGAATGCCGGCAGCGCTACTGAGTCGTGAGGTGATCCTCGCGAAGGGTTAGGAGGTCGAGCTCTTTGAGCAGGCCGACCAGCTTGTCGCGCAGAATGGGCTTGACCAGATAACCATCGCACAGCTCGCGGTAGGCATTGGTGACATTGTCGAGGTCGCGCAGCGCGGTGGTCATGATGATCTTCGCGGCTTGGCTAGGGGGCAAGGCTTTTGCCTCTTCCTGAGCCCGGATGGCCTTGAGCGCCGCCTGGCCATCCATCTCAGGCATCATGATATCGAGGCAGACGAGCGCGAATGGCCGGCCCGATTCATGGGCCTGGCGGAAGGCTTCGACCGCCTCTTTGCCGTTGACGGCAACGTCGCAGGCTCCGAACGGTTCGAGCAGTTTCCTGAGCAGAAGGCGGCTGGTCATGTCGTCTTCCACAATGAGTATTCGCATCAGATTTTTCTCCGTGAGCACCATAGGGACTTTCTGCTCGAAGCGAGGCGGTTCGCCCGTCCTTCTTGCATCATCGGCGAAATCCTTGAGAAGTGAAGTCTCTAACACGCCCTTCAGCAGGGCGCCTGGCTACGCGGTACCCGCTGCGGCTCCGAATCGCTCGACCCATGGGGCAAGCGCGGCCTTGAGCTCGCTCAGGCTGAAGGGTCGGCCCAGGACAGACACATCGGCGAAGGCGCGTGCAAGTTGCTCGACTTGTTCGCCCATGTTTCCGGTTTCAATGATGACGGGCAAGGTCGGGCGCATGGCGCGCAGGCGGGGCAATGTCTCGCCTCCGCTCATGACCGGCATGTCGATATCGAGCAAGACGAGATCGAGTTCCAGTCCCTCTTGCAGCTTGTCGAGTGCCTCCTGGCCATGGTTGGCGATGACGACGGCGTGCCCGAGTCTGCGTAGTTGCGCGCACACGGCGGTCTGCACCAGGTTGTCGTCATCGACCAGCAGAATGCGCAACCCGCGAACACCGGTTCCCTTATCGCGCGTGGTCGCCCGATCTCTCGCTCCTTCTTGTAGCACGGGCAAGGTGATGTGGACTTGCGTGCCTCGGCCGGGCTCGCTGCGAATATCCATCACTCCTTGGTGCGCCTTGACCGCGCCGTAGACCGCGGGCAATCCGAGGCCGGCGCTCCTGCTGCGTGGTTTGGTCGTGAAGAAAGGCTCCATCGCCTTTTCGAGGATGTCTTTGGACATGCCGACGCCCGTGTCCTCCACGTCGATCTGCACGGCGTTTTCACCGTGCATTTGCGTGCGCAGGGTCAGCAGGCCGCCGTCCGGCATGGCATCCAAGGCATTCATGAGCAGGTGCATGATGGCACCACTGAGCGTGAAGGCATCCCCGCGCATCGTGCGCAAATTGCCATCGAGCTCCTTCAGCACGCGAACATTGGGCGGTATCGAGCGTCCGAGGAAGCGAACCTGCTCCGCGAGAACCTCGTTCAGATCCATGACCACCGCGTCGGGGAGATCTTGGCGGGAGAAATCGAGCAGACCTCGAACCAGGGTGCGACCGCGCGAGCAGGCCTGCAGCACCTTGTCCATTCTCTTGCCGAGCGTCTCGGCATCGGGTGGGGAAACCTGGGTGGCACCGGCCATGTCCATGATCGTCCGCAGCACGTTGTTCATGTCATGGGCAACGCCGCCCGCGAAACTCCCCAGGCTCTCCATGCGTTGCGAATGGAGCACTCTCTCCTCGACGCGCAGGCGTTCGGTGACGTCGTAAACCATGGACAGGCAACCGACGATCCGTCCGCTGGCGTCCACGTCCGGGGCGCCGAACCACTCGCATTGGATGCGCCGGCCATCCCGCGTGCAATTGTCCAGGATGGCCTGATTGTTGGAATCGCCCCTTTCGACGAGAGTGCTCCAGAACTGCGTTGTCTTTGCTCGCGCGTCGGGGGGAACCAACAGGGGGTAGACGTGCTTCCCTATGGCCTCGCTCGCCGACCAGCCGAAGATGCGTTCCGCCGAGGCGTTCCACACGGTCACGCGGAATTCCAAGTCCCACGCGATGTAGCCGAGGGGCATGCGCGTAATTTGGAAATTCAGACGCTGGTTGGTCTCGATGACGTCGGACAGGCTCTTGTGCAAAAGCTCGTCGGTTTGTTTGCGCTGGGTGATGTCCTCGATCACGACCACGATGTGTCGCGTGGGGACGTCCGTTTCGCTAAGGGCTTTCACCTGCAGGTTGATCCAGACCGTGTGCCCGTCCTTGTGCAAACAGCGCTTTTCGCGTCCAACGTCGGGAATTCCCTGGTCGTGAGCTCCCTTCAGGATGGCAAGGTCTTGCGGCAAGTCCTTGGGGTGCGAGAGGCTGTCTAGGCCGCTCGACATCAGTTCGTGCAGGGGATAGCCGAGGATGTCGCAGAATCGCTGGTTGATGCGCAAATAGCGACCGGTTTCGGCGTCGGCTTCCGCCACGCCGACGGTGGCCTGCTCGAAGATCGCGCGGAAGCGCGTTTCACTCTCGCGCAGGGCGGCCTCGGCCAGCCTTTCATCGGTGATGTCACGGGCGGTGGCGTAGATCAGCTCTTCGCTCGCGGTGGCGCGCCATTCGAGCACGCGGTAGCTGCCTTTGCGATGGCGCATGCGACTGACGAAACCGACGACCTCTTTGCGCGTGCGCAGCCGGGCCAGCGCACCCAGGGTCGTCTCCATGTCGCTGGGATGAGTGAAATCCAAGACGCGAGCACCGTCGAGCTGATCGGGTTCGTAGCCAAGCAGGGTACCCCACGCCGGATTGAGCCGCACGGCCTGTCCCTGACTGTTGAGGATCGCCAGCAGGTCGAGATTGGTGTCGAAAAACGCATCGAGCTGGTCGATATGGTGGCGCAGGTCTTCTTCGGTTCGGCGGCCAGGGGTGACGTCACGGTAGGTTGCCAGGACGCCCACGTCGGGCACGGGCGTGGCGGTGACCTGGAGCCAGATGATTTCGTCGTTGGGTCCGGCAATCCCGACCTGTTCGTCGATCAGCACGCAACGGTCACGCAATGCACGCGCACTTGGGTGTTCGGCGGGGGCCAGCGGGGTGCCATCGCAGTCGAGAAGATGGGGGCAGAAATTGTTGTCCTCGCCAAGGCCAAGCAGTTCGCGCGCGGTCTGGTTGGCTTCGATGAGCTCGCCGCGGCTGTCCGAGACCACGATGCCGAGGGGCAAGTACTCGAAGAGGCTGGGCGCCAAGCGATCGAGGCCAACCCTGACGTGACCCGGGAGTTCAGGCGCGCTAGGCATGGTTTTCCGCTTCCGTGGCGCGCGCGAATTCGCCCAGGCAGGCGCGCAGGCGGTCGGCCTGGATAGGCTTGGTCAGATAGCGGTTCATGCCCGCTTCGAGACAGCGCTCGGCATCGCCGCGCATGGCATGCGCGGTGACCGCCACGATGGGAACCTGCGACCGTTGCTTCACGTTGGGGTCCTTATCCTCGGCCAGGGCGCGGATGGCCCGGGTCGCGGCCAGGCCATCCATGCCGGGCATCTGCACATCCATCAGCACCACGTCGAAATCCCGCTCGCGGACGGCTGCTACCGCGGGTTCGCCTTCGCAGGCTTCTTCGACAGTGTGGCCATCCCGGCGCAAGATTCCACCCACCAGCATGCGGCTCGTGGAATCGTCCTCGACCAGCAAGATGTGCATGGCGCGTTCTTGGCCCACCCTGGGCGTTGGGTACTGGCCGGTCGGCCGCTTGACCTGCGCCGCGAGCCGGCGAAAGAGCGCCGTGAAGAAGAAAGAGCTGCCCTGTCCTGGTTCGCTTGAGACGCCGATCTCGCCACCCATTTTTTCGACGAGGCGGCGGCTGATGGTCAGGCCCAGCCCGGTGCCGCCGTAGTTGCGCACCGTCGACGAATCCGCCTGGATGAAGGGCTCGAAGATGGCCTGCTGGCGCGATCTCGGAATTCCGATGCCGGTGTCGGCGATGGTGAAGCGCAGACTGCATTGCGGATCCGGCGGAGTGTCCATGCGCTCGACACGAAGTTCGATGGAGCCCTCGGTGGTGAATTTGATGGCGTTGGACAGCAGATTGAGCAGAACCTGACGAAGGCGCAGCGAATCGCCGCGCAACTCGGCGGGCACGTCGTCCGCGATCGAGCTACGCAAGGTTAGTCCCTTCTGTTCGACGCGTAGTCTGACGGAGGCCAAGGTGCTGGCCACGGCCTCGCGCACGCGGAAGGGTTCATCGATAAGGCCCAGCCGATCGGCCTCGATACGCGCCAAATCGAGGATGTCGTCGATGATGTGCAGCAGGTCCTGACCGCGGCCCTTGACGATGTCGAGGTACTCGCGCTGGTCGCTCGTCAGCTTGGTCTCCAGCACGAGGTCGGTAAAACCGAGGATGGCATTCATGGGCGTGCGGATCTCGTGGCTCATGTTGGCCAGAAATTCGCTTTTGGCGCGGTTGGCAGCCTCGGCGCGCTCTTTGGCGTCCTTGAGTTCGCGCGCCGCCCGCTGGCGCGCCAGCGAAATGCCGATGACGGCTCCCAGCGATTCCAGAAAGGCGAGGGTGCCCGGCGTGAAACGGTCGCGCCGATGATCGGCCAGGTGAAGCAGTCCCAGGGTTTCATCCCCGCTGCGCAGGGGAATCGAGCTGATGGACGCGTAGCCATCGCGGATGCAAGTTCCGCGCGTCAGGCTTGCCGCCAGCCCGGCGGTGGTCGCCACCGTCTCGGGATAGTTGTTGCTCCAAAAGCTCCCGCGCCGGGTAAAACAAGTCAGGGCCCCATCCACCTTGCCGCCCAAGATGTGGCCGCATAGGCACGCGCGGCCTTGGATGGCGGGCTCGCACAGGTTGCGATCGGCTCCAATGAAGATTCCATTGGGTTCGTGCGACTCGAAGAGGGCAATGCCCCCGTCTCCGCGCAACCGAATGGAGACCGAGTCGAAGTCGAGGGAGCGTGCCAGCTCGGCCAGGATCTTGCGAACATCTTCACCCTCGGGGCTGCCGGTTTGGTTCAGGATTTCCAGTAGGCGAAGGGTCAGGTCGTGGCGTTTGTCGACAGGGCGCTCTGCCGATTCGTCCTTGCCAGGCAGATCGAACGGTCGCGCACCATCGCTCTCCGCCACCAAAGCTTTCGCACTACCATCCGACATCTCGCTCTTCCCCGCTTTCTCTGCCTTCGCCGCGCCGACGCCTGCGACAAGCTCGTCTCACAAGCTGGATTCGCAGGAAAGCGTAGCCTGGATCAGTCTGCTAGCAAGCCTCCATTCGACACGTTCGGTTCTCTCCATCGGCGGGAGGGAACGGCGGCTTGAGAGAAGCGGAGGCGGAATGGACTACTTCTCGAACATCGGCGCCAGGTAGGGCTTGAGCGCGTCGATCTTCCACTGCACGGGGGTCACCCAGTCGCTTGCATCCAAGAGGCCGCCGGTGTCGCCCGAGTTCGGATTCCAGCACCAGAAGGTCCACGAGTAGCTGGTCCCGAGTTTTGCCAGGAGCGTGTCGAACCACATTCCTTCCGCACCGTTCTGGAAGGTGCGATCGCCGATGCCGAACTCGCCGATGAGAACGTGGCCCAGGTTCTGGCTCATCAGGAAGTCCCAGTGCTTGTCCCACACCGAGGCCAGGTTGGCGGGAAAGGTGGCGTCCGTGAACCAGGTTTCGGCGTGAACCTGGGGCCCGTAATCGTGGGCCGAATAGACCAGCTTTTCGGGATGGGACAGCTTGATGGGCGTGGCTTTGGCGGCGCCGAGGTTTCCGCCCCACCAGTAGTCGTCGATGCCGAAGAACTCCACGCCCTCGACGACGATAAGCACGTCGGGATTGGCGGCCAGAACGGCGTTGCCGCATCTCTCGGCCGCGCTATTCCAGTCGGTCGCCGCCACGCCCGCGCCCCAGGTGGCCTTGCCGTGCTCTTCATTGTCGAGGTCGACCGCCACCACCGCGGGGTTGCCTGCGTAGCGGGTCACCATGCTGACCCAGTCGGCGATCCATTGCGCCTCTGAGGTCGAGGCCGTGTACCAGACCTCTTCCTTGTCGTAGGCGTCCGGATCGCGTGAGTGGTTGTCGAGGATCAGCTTGAGGCCAACCTCGCCCGCGGCGGTGACCACGAGGTCGAGCATCTGCATCGGGGTTTTGCCCTTGAGGTCGGCGTTCATAGGATCGGTGCCGTCGTACGGATCCTTCCCGTTCGTGTTCACCGACTGCGCGACCGCATTCGGGCGCATGATGGCGTTGGACCAGGGCAGGCGGATGGTGTTGAAGCCAAGGTCGTGGATCTGTTTGAGCATGCTGCGGTAGTCGCGTGCCCAGGTTCCGTGCGGGGCTTCATTCGAGGTCTCGAAGCCGAACCAGTTCACGCCGGTGAGGCGCACCGAATTGCCCCGGCTGTCGAGCAGCTTGTTGCCCTCCACGTGGAGGTAGCCGGTCAGCGGAGGAAGATCGGGCCCAAGATCGACCGTGTCCGTCTTGGCGCTGCTGTCGGCGGTCGTGGTGTCGTCCATCTTCGCGTCGCTTGCATCCGTCCAGATTTCCGCGCTGTCGGCCGCGGCATCGTCGGTGCCGGCCGAACCGCCTTCGCTGCTCGTACCGCCGCTGCCTGATCCGCCAGCTCCGTCGCCGCCGCTGCCGCCGATCCCGCCAGCTCCATCGCCGCCGCTCCCGCTGTACCCGCCGCTGCCTCTGGCGCCTCCGCTGGAGGTTGCTGTCTTGCCGCCAGACCCCGAAGCGCCGCCCGTCGCCGCATCCGAGGAGTGCGCACCTTTGCTGGAGTTCGAACAGGCTGCACCGAGGGTGCCAATCAACAGGGCCAATGCAAACGCCGAGCAGCTGCAAATCTGCGGACGGTCGATACTGCGTGACGGTCGCATGGATTGAGCAATCACGTTAGGCCGAAGGCCGGGTGTTGCACAAGACTTGTTCGGGCCTTCAGTCAATTCCTGCGCTGGCAACGCAATCGCCAGCACACTTGTGATCCGACAACCTACAATTGGAAGGGCACTACGGTGCGCAGGCGTTTCCTTCGGTCAGGCCGAGCTTGCGGACGCGGTCGCAGAAGGTCGAGCGCGAAATGCCGAGAGCCATGGCCGCGCGTCGGCGGCTGCCCCGGCTCTTGCGCAGGGCCCAGCGGAAGATGGCGGTTTGCATCTCTTCGAAGGTCTTCCCAGCCAGCGCCAGTACGTCGCCTTCAGCGCCGCCAGATGACGAGGGCAACGCGGCCAATGGGGGAGCGCATTCAGGACCGTCGGCGGCGCGTGAGGCGAGCCGTACTTCGCAAGCCGAGGCGAAGGGTGCTGGCATGTCGAGGCCGAGCGCCGAACTGTCGATGGCGCAATCGCTGAGCGCGGCCGCCCGCCTCAGGGTGTTGCGCAGTTCGCGCACGTTGCCCGGCCAGTCGTGCGTCCGCAAGCGCGCCATGGCCTCGGCGTCGATGGTTCGCAATCCGAACTCGGGCGCCATCTCGGTGAGAAAATGTTCGGCCAGTAGGCCGACGTCGCTGGGGCGCTCGCGCAAGGCAGGCAGGCGCAACTCGCAGCCGGCCAAACGATGGTAGAGGTCGAGGCGGAACAGGCCACGGCTGGCATCGCGCCGCAGATCGCGCAGGGTCAGCGCCACCACCCGCACGTTGACGGCAATCTCGCCCTGACCACCCACGCGGCGCAGGCGGCCGGTTTCCAGCACGCGCAGGAGTTTGGGCTGCAAATCGAGCGGCAACTCGCCGACCTCGTCGAGAACCAGGGTGCCGCCCGAGGCTTCCTCGAACCAGCCAATCTTGCGCGCGCCAGCGCCGGTGAAGGCGCCGCGCTCGTGGCCAAAGAGTTCGCTCTCCGCCAACTCGCGCGCCAGGGCGCCGCAGTTCACGGCCACGAAGGGCCCGGAAGCGACCGGACTCATGTCGTGCAGGGCGCGGGCAAGTAGCTCCTTTCCGGTTCCACTCTCGCCCGTAACCAGAACTGGAAGGCGCGTGCGTGCCACGCGTGTGGCCTGGCCAAGGACGCAGCGAAGGGCAGGGGCCTGGCCCACGATGTCTCGCAAGGCCGGAAGGGAAGCTTGGCTGGCAGTGGCTTGTGTGTCGTTCATGCCACTGGTTCTCGGATCCCGGACGCAATAGTTGCTTGGCAGATGGTTTTTCTTGGAAAGAAGAGCGAGGTCTAGATATGTCCGCCGCGCGCCTGGATGACGGCGTGGAACCATCCGTAGAAGCGCCACGCTCCGGCCAGGCCGACCAGCGCGGGTGAAAGCATGCCGAAGGTGCAAGTCAGCTTGAATGCCGCGCGCCCTTTCCCCGCGTGGACGAAGAGGTAGACGTAGGCGAGGGGAGCGAACAGAAAGATGAACAGGGCCCACAGGTTGTGCCCGTCGCGGAGCGCGCTGACGATCATCACCACCCACACAACGAAAGCAAAGAGGCTAGCTACGATGGACAGGACGACGATGGTCAGCAGCAGGCGGCCGAGCTGGGCACGCTCGGGTTCGGTCAGCGGGCTGGTGCCCGCCCTGACGAGCTTCTCATCCACCATCGCGCTGGCGATGGCGGGTCCATCCTTGAGCAAGCTCTTGCCCACAAGGGCATTGCGTAGATTCACACCGGTCGCGCGCAACGGCTCGGCAAGCGCTGGCGCGGCACTCGGCTGGGCCACGGCGCTTTCGTCGTCGCCAACGGCCGGGTCGCTGGTGGTCGTCGTCGCGCTACTCGCCACTTCCATCACGACCTTGGCCTGGCTGCGGTACTGGCGTGGGATTTGATCCAGTCGGTTCACGAACACGTCCCGTCCGGTACTCTTGTCGCGGTACTTGTAGAAGGTGTCTGCCTGGCCCGCCGCGCTCCACAGCACGAACCCGATGCACAGGACCACGCCGAGTCCGGTCTTCATCCCGCGATTGAAACGCGGCCTGGGCGATTGCGCAACAATAGCGAGAATATTTGCGAAGGGCGTCGAGGTTTCCTACCATACATGGATGCTCCCAGAGCGCCGTCGGGCCGAACGAGATCGTCGCGAGTGCTGGCGAGTGCCAGTGGTGTGCGCGGTTCGCAACACGGTCGGAGGCCGATTGCACCTTGGCCAGTCCGAGGATATCGCGCCGGGTGGAATCACCTTGCGGCGTCCGCGCGACGTGCCGGTGCGGCCGCTGACGCCCATGACCCTGACCTTCGACCTTCCTGGGACGAAGACGACCATCGACGTGGATGGCCTCGTGGTTTCGGATCGCCGCACCGGGGGCTTCCGTCGCACCGGCGTGCGCTTTGTCGGATCGTCGTCCGAGCAGCTCGCGCTCTTGTCCGAATTCTGCCGTCGGAAGAGCTAGCTGCTAAATCTCTTCGATTAGTATCTCGCGCTTGCGGCTGGGCCTGTGCTGGGCCGGTTCGGCAATCATGCGCGCCACGCCCCACGCCGACACGAACTGGCCCTCGCGGCCGAGGCCGGGCAGGTTTTCGTTGCTGGCCAAATACACGTTCTTGAGTCCGGTGGTGTGGGGAGCGCCGCCCAGTCCGAGCACGCGTTGCAGATCGCAGCTCAGGGCCGGGGTCATCGGGGTCGGCGGGATACCGGGCAGTCGACCGCGCTCTCCGGGCTCCACGCGGGCCGCCGGTCCCAGTTCGGGCGGCAGCCCATCGTGTGGCGAGGCCACGACGATCAGATGTTGATCGTGGAAGGGCATGATACGCAGAAGCTCGTCGCGCAGCCGGGCGCGCACCACCGAGAGATAGCCCAGGCTCTCGCTGGCAGAGGCCGACACCAGGCATTCGATCCAGATCGGGATCTGGTTTTGTTGTCGAGGCGGTGGCAGTCCAACGGTGATGCTGAAGGCGTTTTCCTCCAGATTGGGCTTGGCCGGATCCTTGACCGCGATCACGCGCGCGCCCATGCCTTCGGGCAGGGCTTCGGGACGCACCAACAGACATAAGGTGTAGCGGAAGCAGGCCGGGCGGATGGACGAGGCGACTTCGCGCAGGCGGCGCGGGGCTTCGCTGCCGGCAAGCGCCACCAACGACGCTGCCGAGCTGGCCCAGATCAGTCGGCCGAAGCCAATGGTTTCGTTGCGCGGTCGCACGCGTAGGCCATTCAGATTTCCTCGCCGCCACACCAGCTCCGTGGGCACAACCTGCTCTCGGATTTCGCCCGAAAAGGTGCTGAGCTTGTCCATGAAGAGCAAGCGCAGATCGGCCTCGGTGGCCAGTCGATGGAACCCCCGCCGCGTGACATCGTAGGCGCGTGCCTGGACCAGGCCGCCCAGGTCGGCCGGGGAAAACCCGCTGGCCAGCGCGCCCAGGGCGGCGATGCCGGCGCGCATGAGGTGGTACGGCCCGAGCGGGGCAAGCAGGTCGGCCTGCGCGGGCGGAAGCTGGGCCTGCACGCGGCTGACATCGCGGCGCTCCCAGAAACCCTGCGGCGGCAAGGTCATATCCGAGCCAAGCAGCGGGTCCAGGATGGCGCTGGTGGCGCGCAGACGAGCCAGGATGGGCTCGACCGTGCCGTGATCTTCCGGGAACTCGCGCACCAGTTCGGCGAGCACGGACTCGACGCTGGATGTGAATTCCACGCGATGACCGGGAAAAACGAATTGCAACGAAGGCTGCGCTTGTGGGGCGCGCCGGCGCACGATCTGGGAATGGCCGAGTTCGCGCAGAACGCGCGCCACCGGTTCGGAATCGGGCGGCGGCAGAGTGCCGGGTTCGCGCGACAGGGTGTACGGACCCGCCTGGAACGTCGGCGGCACATGGTCGTGGCCGCACAGAAGCACACGCAGCCCGCGCCGGCCGAGCAAGCTGGCGGCAATCAGCCCGGTCAGCTCCGAGCCGTAGACCACGACGTCAAAGTAGTTGGTGTCCACGAAGGGACGCCAGTTTCCGGGACTAGGGTGGAATGAGTCAACAGACAAGTCGCGGCAACGGCGTTACTCCGATGGCTGCGACTGTGGTTGACAGGGCGGCCTGGGCAGATGAAATTGACGGTTCTGCCAACGCAGATCTCACCATGGACTGGTACAAGCGAAGCAAGAAGGTCGTCGAAGAAGTTCAGATCGAAAAGCGCAGCATCCCGGCTGGCGTTTTCACCAAATGCCCGGGCTGCAACCAGGCGCTGCTCACGGCGGATCTGCACAAGAACCTGAACGTGTGTCCGTCGTGCGAGCACCACTTCGCCATGGCCACCCGCGATCGCATCGCCAGCATCATGGACGAGGGCTCGGCGGTGGAATTCGACCACGGCGTCGAAAGCGTCGACCCTCTTGGTTTTCGCGATTCCAAGCGCTACAGCGACCGGCTCAAGTCGTCGCGCAAGTCGAGCGGCGAGGTGGAGGCCCTGTTGGCGTTAGCGGGCAAGATCGACGGTATCGAGGTCGAGACCGGTTTCTTCGTATTCGAATTCATGGGTGGATCCATGGGGTCGGTGGTGGGCGAGAAGATCACGCGCGTATTCGAGCGCGCGCTCGAACGCCGCGTGCCTGCGCTCATCTTCGCGGCCTCGGGCGGCGCGCGCATGCAGGAAGGCATCCTCTCGCTCATGCAAATGGCCAAGACCAGTGCCGCCATTGCGCGGCTGCGCGAGGCGCACGTGCCCTACCTGTCGATTCTGCTTCACCCGACCACCGGAGGCGTCGCGGCCAGCTTCTCCATGCTGGGCGATTTGCACATTGCCGAACCCAAGGCGCTCATCGGATTCGCCGGCCCGCGGGTCATCCAGAACACCATGCGCCAGAGCCTACCGCCTGGATTTCAGCGTTCGGAGTTTCTGCAGAGTCACGGGTTCGTCGACATGATCGTGCCGCGCAAGGAGCTGAAGGCCACCATTGCGCTCAGCCTGCGCTGGTTTGGCGCGCGGCCGAAGGCGGGTCGGAACTGACCCCGTCGATGCCAGACGCGGAGCACGGGCAGATGTCTGGCGAGCCCTACCGCCGCTTTTTGGCTCGTTTGCAAGCGGTACGAAGTCAGGGCGTTTCGCTCGGTCTCGACCGGGTTCTTCTGGCGCTGCAGCGATTGGGATCGCCCGAGCTGCGCGTGCCGGCGGTGCACATCGCGGGCACCAACGGCAAGGGCTCGTGCGCGGCCTTGACTGATTCCATTCTCCGCCGGGCCGGCCTGCGAACGGGCCTGTTCACTTCGCCCCACCTTTTGCGCTTCACCGAGCGCATTCGCGTAGGCGGCGTGGAAATCGACGGCGATCGCCTCGCGCTGCTCGACCAGGCCGTGGCGGCCACAGGGGTGCCGCTGACCTTCTTCGAGATTTCCACGGCGCTGGCCTTCCTCGCCTTCGCCGAAGCCAAGGTCGACGTGGCGGTTTTCGAGACCGGACTTGGAGGCCGCCTAGACGCCACCAGCGTCTGTCATCCCGTGGTGTGCGCCATCACCAGCATCGCGCTCGATCACGAAGCCATCTTGGGCAGCACCATCTCGGCCATCGCCTACGAAAAGGGCTGCATTGCCAAACCCGGGATCCCGCTCTATCTCGGGCCGCTTTCCCCAGAGGCCGACGCCCGCATCGCGGAGGTCGCACGAGCCACGGGCGCTCCGGTGCGCCGGCCCGGCATCGACTATCCACCCGCACCCGTCGCTCCCGCGCTGTCGGGACCGCACCAACTGGCCAACGCAGCGCTGGCGGTAGCGATCACGCGGCACGCGGCACAGGCGTTGGGCCGGCCGCTTGGCGATGGCGATGTGCTGCGCGGGCTGGCCGAGGTGCACTGGCCGGGCAGGCTTGAGCGCATTGCCGAGGATGTGCTGCTCGATTGTGCCCACAACGGCGAGGGCGCTCGTGCGCTTGTGATCGCCCTGCCGCCAGCCCCGCGCCGCGTGCTCGTCACCTCGATCGTGCGGGACAAGAACGCGGCGGACATGTTGTCGGTTCTTGCTCCCGAATTCGACCGCGTGGTGATCACCCGCTCTCGAAGCGAGCGCGCGGCAGATCCGCAGCAGCTTGCGCAACTGATCTCACGCACTAGGCGCGGAGATCGCCAGGTCGAATGCGTGGAGGATCCGGTGGCGGCGTTCGCCCTGGCGCGCAACCTGGCACACGAAGTTTCGGGTGGCTTGGTGGTCGTGGCAGGCTCGATCTTCCTTGTCGGAGCTCTGCGCGCGCACATCCTCGGTCACGACGAAGGTGACGCGGACGCCTCCGATCCGCTCCCGTGACCTGACGCTCCATTTGCCGAAACCTGGAAACGGGGCTTATGATGAGGGTTGGGGTAAAGGCAAAGTGCGCGCATCGACTAGTTTTCTGAGCACCGTTCTCGTGGCTTTTGCTGGCATTCCCGCGGCCTTGGGGCAGTCGGTGCGGCAGCCGGTCACCCCGCTGGAAAAGAGCATGGAGGCCGTACCGAGGCCGGCGGCTGGGCAGACCTACGATGGGGTTGTTCCCGGCAAAGAAGGCAAGAATCCCTTGCCTGCCGCACCCAAGGGTGGCCCCTATTTGGTGTGGACCGGTTTTCAGATGACATCCACCGGGTCGCGCGTTTTTCTGCAAACCACGCAGTCGGTGCGATTCGATCTCGACGAAGGAGCGGCCAAGAAGTCGGGTAAATCGACCCTCGCGGTTCTTCTGCGCGGCTGTCGCATCTATATGGCGAACAACCGGCGCAAGATCGACACACGCTTCTTTGCCACGCCCGTGTCCGGGGTTTCCGCGCGCCAGCGCGGTCGCGATGTGGAAATTCGGGTGGCCCTGCGCGAGCGGGCAGAAGCCGTTCCTCACAGCGAAACAGGGCCAGACGGGACCCAGTTCGTGGTTTTGGATTTTCCTCCGGGCAAGGCCACGCCCGAGCCAAGCGCGTTGCAGGATCTGGCAGGCGAGTCGGCTGCTACGAATGGCGCCGAGGTCACAGCGCCGGAGGCTTCCGATTCGGCGTCTTCCAAGGCGACCGGGAGATCCAGAAGATCCGCGCGGTAGGGAATTTCGCATCGACAAGGAGTGCACATGAAGCGAGCATTGGTGTTGCGTGCAGCGTGCGCGATCATCGGCATGGCTTTTTCGGTTCTGGCCTGCTCCAGTTCGAATCCGACCCTGCCTTCAGGGGTGACGCCAATCGATAGCGGTCCCGGCACGCGCGGGATTGTGCAAGCGCCCGACACGGCTCCCTCGGTTACCGAGGCAGGGTCACTGGATGTGGGCGGGGCCGCGGACGCCAAGGATGCCAGGGATACGCCACTTATCGGCGACGGTGCGGCTGGGATCGATGTTCCGGCTGCTTCCAAGGTGACGGTCACGATCTTGGCCCCCGCCTCGGCCGCGGCCGTGGATGGAGGTGTGGCTGTGGACGGAGGCGCCGCCGGCCCGCCCGTGATCGCCAAGTCGGATCGACTGGCGCCCACGGTTGGGGTCGATGTCCAGTCGATGGGTGGCGACCCTACGCTCGACATGGTCACCTCGGTCAAGGCCACGATCGTCAGCGTGACCACCAACGCGCCGGCCGCGACGATCACGTTGAACCAGACCCAGTACAGCGTCGTTCCCGAGTCGGGCAGCAAGGTCTACGTCTACGCGGATACGCCGTTTGACTTGAGCAACGTGGCTGGCGATTTCTATAATCTGCAGGTCACTGCGACCACCGCGGGGGGCGTGGTTGGGACGGCCTCCATCCGTATCTACGTCGACGGTGGTCCGATCATCACCTTCCTACAGCCTGCCGACGGTGCCTACGTCAAGGGCTCGGTCGTGGTTACGGCCATGGTCGTGGACGACCGGGCCGGCATCGCAGGCGTGGCGTTTTCCATCGGCCAGTACGAAATCGATCCCTCCGCCGTCGCGACCAACGGCGCGCAGTACTCGACGACTATCGATTTCGGCAGCTTCAATCCACCTCTCGATGGCGCTCAAATCGTAACGATCACGGCGACCAATGGCAACGGCAATGCCTCGATCGGTCAGCGCAAGTTCACTATCGACACCACCGGACCGACTATCAGCGGAACGAAACCGGCCACCGGGGATTTGATCGGCAAGATCATCAGCATCGAAGCCCATGTCGATGACCCCGCCGGCGTGATGAAGGATTCGGTTATCGCGGTGGTCGCCCACGGCGACGTTCATTTCGAGGTCAATCTGGTCGAGACAACCGCCGGCGTGTACCAGCAACTCTTCGACACCACGAAACTTCCAATCTATGCCATTTTCCCCAGCATATCGTTTCGCGCTCAGGACGTCCTAGGCAACGAATCCTCCATTGGATATCTCGTCTCGCTCGACAACACGCCGCCCATCCTGGATCTCGATCCGCCGGCCAACTTCCAGCTCATCAGAAAAGATGGAACCTGCAGTTGGCCGTTCGATCCCGTGGGGCCAGATGCCATCGACGATGGATCCGTGGTGACCCAGCTTTTCGATATCCGCGCGCGCGTGGAGGACCGGGGCAACACGCCGCTGACGGGTACGAACGATTACACGCCTATCTCGGCCGTCGATCCCGCCACGGTCAAACTGCTGATCTTGGACGACACATCCTTGCCCCTGGTGGTCGATACGTCGGATCCCCCCGACGGAATCTGCGATGACATCAATCCCGATCTTGTGCCTTCGGTTTCGCCACAGTCGTCCAAGGACGCCCAACTGATCGACATGGTATCCATGCCGGCCAATTCAGGTGCGGCGGATTTCACGCCGCAACCCGGATCGCCCTGCTCAGGCAACGACGGGAGCCCACCCAGTGCCCTGTGCGACACGACCTACAGTCCACTCAAGAACCAGGCCATGACCTATTCGCTCGGCTACTCGGCCAACCTTCCCTCGATCTGGACCATTGCCCCCATTGCCAACGATGGCTTGCGCTGCGCGGGAACCCAATTCGATTCTTCGAACAATTTGAAAGATGGCTGGGCTTGCGTTGCCGTCGAAGCCAGCGACAAGATGGGCAACAAGCAGGTTTCGCGGCCCATTCGCATCTGCGTGGCTGCGCAACCGGGCAGCACGGCCTGCGCGGCCGCCACCGTGGGTGGAGCAGACATCGCCAGTATCACGCTGCCATCAAAGTCCACCGGCACCACGGTCGTCGTGACCAAGGCGGCGATCTCGGCGGGCGGCACCGCTATCAAGACCGGCGACACGATGGTCTTCTCGAAGGTCTCGCCATCGCCATTCTCGGTCATCAATGGCTCGCATAAGGTGAACCCCGTGGATGCCAGTGGCACCCAGTTTGGCATCGCGGACTTGTCCCTGACTCCAATTTCTCTTTACCTCGACAACCTAGACGGCAAGGCCCCCGTCTACCAGGGCACCGTGGGGCTCATCGCCCAAGATGGCGCCGAGATCCAGGTCGTCACGGATTTGCTCGG
>Ga0265316_10001875_pt1 | contig 22068 bp, 22 predicted proteins | sample 4522metaG_FD_202092 | JGI IMG/M metagenome (GOLD analysis project Ga0265316, IMG submission 202092) | Rhizosphere microbial communities from Carex aquatilis grown in University of Washington, Seatle, WA, United States - 4-5-22 metaG | ecosystem: Host-associated > Plants > Roots > Rhizosphere >... | reverse complement strand
CATTTGCCGATGATATTATTTTTTTCAGTTCGGTCCCTGTATAATGAAGCGCAACGCCATCCTGCACGCCGTACCCATCGGAAATAACGCCCCCTGAGATCATTTTGCGGTAAGCCGTTCTTATTTCTCCACGGGAATCATAATGCGGGCAGAAACTGCCTTCAAGCATTCCCAGACAGCTGATACGCCGCCACAAATCATCCTTAGGATTTGTGAACCCGTCTTCGTACCAGCAAATTGCCCCCGCGCTCATTCCGGAGAGAACAATTCCTTTTTTCCATGCTAACTTAATAATCTTATCCATCCCGCATTTGCGCCACACCTGCATCAGGAATTTCGGGCTGCCGCCGCCTACAAATATCGCATCCTGGTTTAAGACAATTTGCTCAAGCCTTTTGTATGAAAATGTTTTCTTGCTTAATGAAAGATGCACCGGTGTGCAGTTCAATTTTTTATATGAGCGGTAAAACTTGGCGATGTAATCTTCGTGGTCGCCGCCCGCCGTAGGCAAAAATAATATCTTCGGTTTAACTTTATTTGTTTGAGCAAGAATGTACTCATCCAAAGCCAGGTTATCGGGCTGGTCCGAAAATCCCCCGCCGCCAAGCGCGATTATCTGACCGGCAAATTCCTTTTCAACGTGCCTTTTTAGCTTAGTTGATATCCTTTTTGATATTTGCGAAATTGTTTTTAACATAAGCGACAATTATCGTCAAATTTATTTTATAATTAAAGATATTAAGGATTAAACTAAATACGTCTCCCCCTAACAGGGGGAGAGGCACATCTATGGTGCGCAGAGGGGGTGTAAATAAATAGCTACGGACAATCTCACCTCCCCCTACCCCCTCCTGTTAGGAGGGGACAAAATTTTACTAATCATTATTATTTATGCTATTAGCAATTAGTCTTTAGTAATTCGTATTTAAATATGTTAGTTTCGTATTAATATTAGAAATTAGAATTTACTTGGATACTGAAAAAAAGGGTTGGGTTTTATATGACGCCGCGTGCGGATTTTGCAGCTGGTGGATTCCGTTCTGGAAAAATACTATCAACAAAACCGGGTATGACGTCGCTCCGCTTCAGGCTAAATGGGTTAAGGAAAAACTAAACCTTCCAGAAGAACTCTTAAACAGAGATATCGTTCTCCTGAAACAGGATGGCTCCAGACTTGTTGGCGCTGATGCCTATATATTCGGGATGAAAACTGTATGGTGGTCAAGTCCGGCCGGGTATCTGTTGGGTTTACCAGGGTTTAAACAATTAACATGGCTTTTCTATAAGGTATTCAACCGAAACCGTTTCTTTGTATCAAAAATTTGCCGCCTTAAACCTGAGCTAACATTCAGACCGCTTAAGCGGTCTGAAGGATAAGAAACCAAACCAATTCTTTAGGGCAATGCCTGGCACACTTCCGTTTTATTCAATTTAATTTGAAATTGTATTCTATTAAATTCACATATCCAAAACATTACATCATTTAACAAACAGTATGAGCGAGCAGAACAATTATAACATCAATCTTGATATAAAATTCGGCCACCAGAAATTAATTGATATACCCAAGATCGTAAATTCCATTACTGAAAAATGGTCAAACCGCACACTGACTAAGGTCAATGATAGCGTGGTGAGACTCGGAATTGTTGAAGGCGAGTTCCACTGGCATAAACACGATACAGATGATGAATTCTTTTATGTTATATCAGGCAAGCTTTTTATTGATGTTAAAGAAAACGGAAAAGAACGTACAATAGCTCTGGGCCCCGAGCAGGGCGTGACAATTTCAAAGGGTGTTTTACACAGACCGCGCGCGCCGCAAAAAACAGTTATGCTGATGGTGGAAACTTCCGAAATCAAGCCGACAGGAGATTGATAAATTCTTATGGCAAATCCTGTATTTTTCAAAACGCAAAAAGATTTTCGTAAATGGTTCCAAAAGAACCATACCAAAACTGCAGAACTGCTTGTCGGATTTTACAAAAGAGCATCCGGTAAGCCAAGCATAACGTGGCCGGAGTCGGTTGATGAAGCGCTATGTTTCGGGTGGATTGACGGTATCAGAAGAAACATTGATGAAGAAAGTTATTCGATACGCTTCACACCGCGTAAGAAAGTAAGCATCTGGAGCGTTTTAAACACAAAGCGCGCAAACGAGCTTAAAGCGCTTGGGTTGATGTCGCCGGCAGGACTGAAAACATTCGAAGCGCGGGACGAAAAAAGATCAAAGCTGTATTCGTACGAAAATAGGGACAAGAAACTAAGCCCTTCGTACGAAAAGAAATTCAAACAGAACAAGAAAGCTTGGGAATATTTTAAGAGCCAGGCGCTATGGTACCAGCGCACTTCCAGTCATTGGGTCATAAGCGCCAAGCAGGAAACGACAAGGCTGCGCAGACTTGAAACGCTCATTAACGACTGTGAGAACGAAAGAAAAATAAAGCTGCTAACACTTTCAAAAAATGTTTAATTAATTAAGAAGTTTAATCTATGCAAACAACAAAATCAAACGCTGGCAGCCTGTCTTTAGGAGAAGTCAAATTAAACAGGATCGGGCTGGGCACAAACCGGATTACTGATAATGAAAATGCGCGTGCGGTTTTAAATCATGCCGTTTCGATCGGGATCAATTTTATTGATACCGCTGATATTTACCAGAGCGGCGCAAGCGAAATAACTATCGGTAAAACACTCGCTCCTTATCCTGCTAACATTGTGATAGCGACAAAGGGGGGTATGGTGCGCGGAGCAGATGCAAACAATTCTCCGGAGCATTTGTTCAGAGTTCTAAACGAGAGCCTTCATAGCCTAAAAACAGATTGCATCACGTTATACCAGCTGCACAGGGTAAATCCTAAAACGCCTATTAAAGAAACAATGAGTTTCTTCAAACAGATGCAGAGTGAAGGCAAGATCAAGCACGTTGGTTTATCGGAAGTTTCAGTCGAACAGATAGAAGAAGCAAGAAAAACGATAGATATAGCATCTGTTCAAAATCGTTTCAGCATAACTGAACGCAAGCATGAAGATGTAGTTGATTATTGTGAAAAACACGGCATAATCTTTATTCCTTTCTTCCCGTTGAACAGCGGAGGAATAAGCTCAACCGCGCTTGAGTACGTATCAAAGAAACACGGCGCCGGCATTCACCAGATTGCGCTCGCATGGCTGTTAAAACGCTCGCCTGTTATACTGCCTATTCCGGGAACGCTATCAGTTAAACATCTTGATGAAAACCTTGCGGCGCTGAATATTGAGCTTAGCGATGAGGAGTTCGCATCTTTATGACGCAGAAAGAAATAATACTGGAACAAATGGCCTCTTGCCGCAGCCGCAAAGACTGGTTTACACCCCTAAGCGATGCACTTTCAGGGCTAACAGATGAGCAGTCCAAACAACACGACGGCTCAAATCATTCCATAATATCTATTGTGAATCACCTTATTTTCTGGGATGAAAGATGGTTGAAGCGTTTTAAAAACGAAGAAGTTCCAAAACTGGATGCCGATAACAACGCTACGTTTTCACCGGAATATGGCGATTTGGTTCCGGCTATTATGAAGCTAGACAACGTACTTGAAGAATGGGAAAATGAACTGAAGAAACGCGATGACGCGCTGTTAATGAATGAAGCGTTCAAAGGGTATGGCGCAATTTGGTACGCAGCGCTTACGCAATTTACAATTCATAATGCGTATCACATCGGGCAAATAGTAACGCTCAGAAAACAGTATGGTAACTGGGATCCTAAGCTTGGAGCAGGTTAACAACAAGCTACATTAATAAATTGATTAAACATGCCAATTAAAGATAAAAGAATAGACGAATACATCGCAAAGGCTCAGCCGTTTGCACAGCCAATTTTAAAACACCTCAGGGAGCTTGTTCACAAAGCGTGCCCTGATACGGAGGAAAAATGGAAATGGAGTTTCCCGAATTTTGACAGCCATGGCGCTCCTTTATGCTCAATGGCGGCCTTCAAACAGCATTGCGCATTCGCTTTCTGGAAAGCGACGTTATTGAAAGACACGCATAAAATACTTACTAAAACAGAACGTGAAGCCATGGGACATTTCGGACGGATTACAAGCTTAAAAGACCTTCCTCCGGACAAAATTATGATCGCTTACATCAAAGAAGCGGCAAAGCTGAATGAACAGGGAATAAAAGTCGCCCGTAAGCCGGTTTCTAAAGAAAAGAAAAAAATTGTTGTTCCTGATTATTTCCTGAAAGCTATGGCTAAAAATAAAAAGGCGCTAAAAACTTTTGAAGCATTCAGCTATTCCCACAAAAAAGAATATGTTGACTGGATAACCGACGCTAAATCAGAGGCGACAAGAAAAAGCAGAATGAAAACTGCGGTGGAATGGCTCGCAGAAGGCAAGCCAAGAATGTGGAAGTATGTAAAGAAATAAATTCAGACTAAAATATCTATTTCCTGCCTCTCCTGTTCATATTCCTGAATATGAACAATACAATTGCCGATAAAGCCAGGAAGCCAAATGCGATCAAAGTTGGAGCGCTAACATCACCCATAATTACTTTTCCTTATTCTGTAAATAGCTTATCATTTTTGGTTAATTATCTCTAAAGCTTTTTCCATGAACTCATCCCGGCCCTCGCTAACCCCTTTAATAGTCCTGTGAACGGTTACAGTCGGCTGTATGCCGATGCCTTGGTGCTGCGACCCGTCATGTTTTAGTACTTTCATTCCCGTCCAATATACAACATATGCCCCCGGCAGGTTAAGCGTATTTACATCCCCGTTAGTTCCGGCTGTAGGCTCTCCCACTATCTCAGCAAGCTTGTAAGCCTCAATTATTCCTAATATACTTTCGGCATAACTGATTGCGCGGTCATTAGTAAGAAAAATAATTTTTCCTTTTAGACGGGGAGTAACCGGAGTGAGCCACCACCTTCCCAATGTATCATACCCGGCAAGATTTTCCCTGTCCGGATATATTGTTCTGGGAATGTTCCACTTAGGGGATTGAACCGGACCATCGATCAAATGACGGATTATTTCATCGTTTGAATTCGGATATCCCCTCAAATCAAAAATTACGCCTTTTGCATTTGCAAGTTCATTGATCGATCTGTTAATCGAATCCATGCCGGCGCGGGTAAGATCTGCATAGTATATATCTTTGGATATCTCCTGTATTTCATTTGGCCTGTTTTCATCATCCCATCCCTTCACATCAATTTGATCCGCGTCATAACTGCGTTTCAATACTACGTTCTTCGTTTTACCGGTTATATCTGTAGCGCTCAGCCTGATATCTGAACCGGCTGCTCCTTTAGTTAGTTCGTAATGCGTTATTTTATATAATTTCCATTGGGGTGTTGCAGATGATATGAATTTAGAAATATCTTTTATCAACGTATCAACGCTGACGCCGTCGATATTAGTGATAACATCCCCCGGGCTGATATCTTTAACCGACTCATCAAGAACTCTGGTTACCACTACTTTATTTTCTATATAATCAAGCAATACAGGCGCAAATGAATATTTTTTATCTTTCTCCCATACAACAGCGGCTTGCCCGTCTTTTAATTCCGCAGTCATTTCCTTTACAACCTGAAAAAATTCAGTCTCATCTTTTGCCTCTATAGCTTTATCCAGGTACTCTTTTAGTTTCGGTTCCCAATCTATTTGCACAGCGTCAAAGTAGGGATAGAAATGCTCCCAGACGTTCCACGCGATTGCAATATCAGCGAGCCTTACATAAGGACTGTTTGCATCAAGCGGCGAAGGGACGTCTTTATCCATACCTGCGGTAAGTTCCCTGTACAACTTGGCATCTGCTTTTGGAAAAATGCCTTTGCTGTCAGAATAAAGCGCAAGCGGAAAGGTGCAATACAAATTATCAGATAATTTTTTTGTTGATGTTTCTCCCGGAATTGGCGTCTTATCGAATATCCTCCCCATAAGTCTATCCGGCCCGGTGAATTCTATCATGACGGACATTTTACCCTTAAATTTTTCTGCGGAGGTTAAAGCGATATTATAATTATCCTGCCTCTCACCCCAGGGCACAGGCAATGCTCCTTCTTCGCCGGATTCAAAATCTGTATTGCGGATCTCAATTTCTCTCCATGAGCCGTTCGTTTCCATGTAATAGAGCCGCATCTCATCCACCCAGGCTTTACCCATACCTGTCAGAAGACATCCAAAGCTGATAGAAACAGCATCAGTATCAATGTTGCCGGTAATTTCGTACTCTTTCCATGCGCCCGATACTATCGGCCTGTCGCTCATGTTATCAACAAATCCCGGCTTATCACTATTTTTACGGTCGACTCTAATCCACATCTGTGCCTGGTTACCGGCGCCCTCAACGCTTGTTTTTATAGCTCCTGTCAATTTTATTTTTTTCCCTGCGAACTGGCCCGCATTAATAGTTTGTCCAATGGTTCCAAACTTCGATTCGGTTCTTCCGGACCTGTCTGTCCTGATGCTTTGATAAGGACTGAGTTTGTCCGCAAGAGAGACTCCTTTGTGCTGCCAGGCGACTATTTTCATATTCGAAGTATCATAAGGAATAATATGCGTTTTGTCATAAGCATATTTCTCGTTTTCGTGAAGTTCCAGCAGCGGGGCGATAGGCTTAAAAAGTTCATTAAGCGTATTTTTCAGCTCTGCATCATTGGAAGCGCTCTCGACTTTCTTCATTCCATATACGGCAAATTTATCCCAGTCAATTTTCGAAGCCTCATCGCTTGGATGAAAGTATTTTATATAGCCGTATAATTTGGCAAACGCCCGGTAGTTTGTCAGCTTTCTCTCATCATGCGCCGATCTGTTCAGCGAACAGCCAACAATTACAACTGACAAAACCAGGAGAACCCAAATCGCTTTCTTGTACATAAATTTTCGTAATCTCATTTTCGTATTATATTTATAACTGTTCGCAGATCATGACTCAATCGCATTAATCAATTACCGCAATGCATTTTAATTCAATAGCGATCGGGGTTGGCAGCGATTTAATTTCAATTGTAGTTCTGCATGGCTGCGAGTCCTTAAAATACTTGGCCCATAATTTATTGTAGACGGGAAAATCATCTTTCATATTCGTAAGAAAAACCGTGACGTCAATTAATTTATCCCATGAAGAACCGGATTCTTCCAGAACATATTTTACGTTTTGAAATACCGAACGGCATTGCGTCGCAATATCATATGAAATTATATTCCCCGCTTCGTCAAGCTCTACACCCGGAATTTTTTTAGACCCCCGTTCGCGCGGGCCTATGCCTGATAAAAAAAGCAGGCCGCCTGTTTTCTTTGCATGCGGATAGAGTCCCACAGGCTCGGGCGCTTTTGATGAATTTATAGATTCTTTGGAATTCATTGAACGATTTTTTGATAATTAACTATTAAGTATAGCAGTTAAAGATTGCTTTATCAATTACTTTAGTTTACATTTATTTTTATTAAATCCATTATTAATTTGCTTACTCAATATAAAATCATTAAACCAAAGCGGAGCGCTTTAATGCCGATAGAATATAAAAACATTCCTGCAGACGCTATCAAGATACCCCTGCCGGATACATCCCAAAGCGAAGATTATTCCTGCGGCGCAGTGGCTATCCAGGCTATCTGCGGTTATTTCGGGCATGGGCTTGAAGATGAGTGGACGCTCATTAAAGAACTTAAAATCGATAAGAGAGTCGGGACAAATCCTGAACAGCTTGTCAGCTTTGCAAAGAAACTGGGTTATGAAACCCGGACCCTCCAGCCTCTTGACCTGCCGGGACTCCGAAAACTGCTGGATGAAAGGAAACCTGTTATGATGATGCTGCAGGCATGGAGAGACGGAGGAAGCTCAACTGAAAACTATGAAGAAGATTGGAAAGACGGCCACTGGGTAGTAGCGATAGGTTACGATGAAAATGCCATATTCTTTGAAGACCCTGCGCTTGCGGCAATCCGCGGATATATTTTAAATGAAGAACTGGAAAAACGCTGGCATGATGTTGGTTCTCACAACCGCCACATTGCGCATTACGGGCTTGCAATCTGGAAACCGGATATCAAAAATCCCGCTTACTATAACAGGGCAAGGCACATCGCTTAAAATATATGACATGATATACTTAACTGTATTGATCTACATAAAAAAAGGAAAACGCAGAAAATTCAGTCAATATGAAAGCAAGGTTCTGCCGCTGCTTGCTAAACATGATTGCCGGCTTTTGCTGAAGCTCATAACCAACAAGTATACCGAGGGCGAAGCGCCGGATGAAATTCATGTTATTTCATATAAACGTAAAAGGGATTTCGATAAGTACATCTCGGACAGTGAAAGAAAAAAATATTCTAAGCTGTTAGCCGAAACCGTGGAAAAGACAATTATCATTAAAGGGAAAAATTTATTGTAGATATTCCCTGCAGATTACTTAATCAGGCTCACTGCATCAGGCTTCATGTAATTTTGCAATTCATTTATTGGAATGTAAATATTCACTTCGCCCAAGGCCCACGGCCCGATCTCATATGGCGTATAGCAGAACATCAAACAACGCGGTGTAAGGCAAAAATTATCGTTGACGTTAATCGTATCTGCAAACAGCCCTGCATCAGTCAATGAGCTTGAATCGGCAACTTCAAACTGAATTCTGAAATATTTTTCCAGCAGGGCAGGCATGTTCTTAATTCCGTCAGTCGTTAATATATCTTCAAGCTTCAGTATTTTCTTATTTTTAAGATCAATGGTATAGTATCCCGTCCCGTAATTGCCGTGCGCGCCGCCGGTAAAAGAATAATTCATTGAAGATATAATAAATATATTGTTATCGTAATATGCAGGAACCATAAGGTCTTCGTCTTCAAGGCTGTACCCGCTTGATAAATAATTATCCTTTTCAATTTCCTTTTTTGTAACGTCTTTGTAATTGTCGAAATAAGAGGTAAAAAATGCTTCCATGTTGTTCTTTAATGTTGAACTAACAGATTTCATTCCGCCCGGAAATTTCTTCTGCTGTGAGATCACCGCCCTTAAATATTCATATTGCGTATACTTTTCATTTGGCCAAATACATCCTTCGGTATATGATGCAGTTGGCGAATTTTTATATCCTTTGAATAATTTCTTATCTTGTTTTACAAATATGAAATCAAATAAGTCTGACGCCGCCTGGTCAACAGTAAATTCAAAATCAATTTTCGTTTCTTTCTCATTAACAGTGCAGGTTCCTTTATAAGCGCCGTTCCTGAAGACCCCTCTGAAATCATCAAAAGAAGAATTGGCCGTGTAGGGACTCATCATAATGGAATCACCTTTTATCTCACCGATGATCCTTCGCGGCTGTTTATTTTCATCAAAGTAATAACCTGATATCACACTTTCAAACCTGATAAGATTGATATACGCAGTTTTGCCGCCGACTTTCCCTGAGAAAAATTTATACCAGCCATCGGCGCTGTAACTATTTGAAGCGCTTAGAACGAGCGCTGCAACTATTAATAATAATTTTTTCATTTTAATAACGGAATAATATTGTTAAAGAAAACCATGTATTGTTGAAAACAAATCTAACAAATTTAATCCATATAGAACAGGAAAAACAAGTATTTGCAGATAAATAAGACTTAGAAGTTATTTGATATTTGCCCTTAGAATTTTTATGTATTATTTTAGTTTTCCAAAACATTCAAATAATTAATAATAAGAAAAAACTTATGCCGATAAACGAAGCATTTATAGCAGAACTTGAACAGGAATCAAAAGCGACAAGAAAAATTCTTGAGCGTGTGCCGATAGAAAAATCCGACTGGAAGCCCCATGAAAAATCAATGACGCTTGGCAGACTTGCATCGCATGTCGCTGAAATATCCGGCTGGACAAGCTCTACTCTCGGAGCCAACGAAATGGATTTCTCTAAAATTGATTACAAGCCTTTGGTTGCAAAATCAACCGCTGAGCTCTTAGGAATATTTGAGGATAATTATTCAAAGGCTATGGAGTCTCTCAAAAAAGCAAAGGACTCTGATTTTATGGAAAACTGGACGTTAAGAAACGGCGAACAGGTCTATTTTACTATGCCGAAAATTGCAGTTGTCAGGAGCTTTGCTTACAGCCATTTGATCCACCACCGCGCGCAGCTTTCTGTTTACCTTAGACTGCTTGACGTGCCGCTTCCGGGTATATACGGCCCAACGGCTGATGAACCAATGTAACCACGCCCGGCGTGAAAATAAACTCTAAGTATTCCAGGTAAGATATAACATTTTTTAATACTCAATAAAAAACCTGACAGTGTTCAAAAACTGCCAGGTTTAATTTTTACAATCAGAATTCCCGTGTAACCGCTCAATTTATATATTATTTACGGGTCCTCGTCCTGTTCAATTTTCTTCTGTGTTTTCTGTTTAAGTTCAACATCATCCTTAAGGCTTTGTTCGCTTGTGTAAATATTCTTCAACGAAGCGTCAAATATCCTGAGCCGGTTGTTAAATTTAGCAAGGTATATTATCCCGTCAGCGGATACTGCCAAGTTATCCACTTCGTTCAATACCCCTCCTTCGCGGATATCTTTGAGCAATGTATCCCATGTATCGGTGTTTGGAGTATATCTTATCAAATTCTTCTTACTATCCGTCGTATCTGAAAGAATATAGATAAATCCATTTGCGTCAACCCAATGCTTCCTGTCTTTGTAATTAAGCGGAACGATCTTCTTCCATATTTGTTTCCCATTTCTGTCATACTTTGCAATACCGGCATCTTCGCTGCTGCCTCTCTGGATAAAATACATGTAACCGTCCCTTCCGGCATTTACGTAGTGATAATCCGAATCGATTTTAACCGGGCGGTTTTTTAGTTTATATAAATTGGGGTCGTCATCATCATCGCCGCCGGAACTCCTGAACATGCCTGAGATCATCCCTAAAAATCCCAGTTGTTCAGTTTCTTCGCCCCATGTTTTTATACTCTCGCCGTCGCTTGCATAACGGACGATCTTGTTGTTTATCATGGCAAGCAGCGTGCCGTCTGAATCCACAGTCAAATCATCGCATCCTTTCATATCAAATGAATTCGGATCCTGCGCGCTTTCCTGCCTTCCCTTAAGCTTTGCTATTGTGGAGCCGTTGCTGCATGAAAGCTTTAACAGCGAATGTTTGTTTTTGTCGTATACATATAATATCTCATCAGCCGATACTGCCAGGCCGGACTGTTCGTAACTGTAGCCCGGTAATTTCGTAACCCACCTTGTTTTAAAATCTTTTCCCATCGACCAGACTATTGTATCCTCTTCATCTTCCACACCTGTTATGAAATATAAATTGCCGTCTGAATCGATTGTCATATCAGAAAGATAATACCAGTTTGGCAGCTTTTCGCTGATCACAGAGTCGTCAAATACAAGGTACCACCTGCCTACTGTTTTTACCGGGTGCATTCGCATCCACAAGTCGTCAGGGAGGTATATTTCCGAATTGCAGTATTTGCAGGTTACAACCCTGTCCTTACCGTCAATTTCGAGATTCCCTGCGCATGACGGGCATGTAAACAGGATAGGTTTAACGGCGTTTGGCGTTTGCATTGTAGCTTTGCCGGTTGAAAACATGTCGGAGTCTTCGCCCATTATATATTTTACGCCAACGAATATATTCTTGGCTGAATCAGGCAAGGTTCTTACCGATACTTTATTACTGCATTTGGAACACACTGCAAAGCCAGCAGCGGAATATTCTTCATACTTAGTTTCATCAAGCGGAGTTTTGCATTTAGCGCACCTGGGGCGCTGTTTGCCATACATGAGGTGGAACGTATACTGCCCTGTCATGTTTGTCTGGGGCTGGCCCTCCCCCTCTTTCAAATCTGATGTATCCCCGAATGCAGAATCCAGTATAGATTTTCTCCAGAACTGGTATGGGAAATCCGCAATAGTCTGGCAAGATGCACACTGTATATGCTCTACCAGCGCGTTCATTGGCAGCGGGTTACCGCACGACTTGCATTCAGTTTTTACCTCAATACAGATACCAACCATATAAAATAAATTTAAATTTCAGAATTTACATTTTAAATTAAGTTAATCCTTATCATCGTCGCCGTCTTTCATATCATCGCGTTCATCCTGGTCATTTTCTTTACTTTCAGCGCTTATATATATGTTTTTAAAATTTTCGTCAAATACTTTCAGGCAATTATCGCTATCGGCAAGATATATCTTTCCGTCGTTTGAAATTGCAAAAAACGACTCGCCGCACAAAACTCCGCCGTCGCCGATGTCCTTCATATATATTTCCCACTTATCAGCCGCCCTGTTAAACTTTAAGATCCTGTGTTCGTCATCCTCAGTGTCGCCTACAACAAATACATTTCCTGCTGAATCAATATGCGGCTTATCGGTCCTATAATCTAAAGGAATTTCCGAACTCCAATCTTTTTTTCCCGCATGGTCATACATTACTATTCCGGCGCCATCTGCCTGGTTTTGATCCATAATATAGATAAAACCGTCAAGACCCAGCTTTATAAAAACGTCTTCAGTATCCATCCTGTGTGGTTTATCTTTTAACTGATTAACATCCGGCGCAGCGCTCTCGCCGGAACCATCGATAGAATTAATAATTTTAGAAACTTTGCTAAAAAAACTGACGTCATGTGTTGTGCCGCTCCAAAGAGGAACCTGCGCGCCGTCCGGATTGAACCTGGCAATTTTATCATTCATAAGGCATAGGAAAGTTCCGTCTGAGTCAATTATCATATCATTACATCCTGAAGTATCCTCTTTATCATCATCGCTTAAACTCAGTTCTATTTTTCCTAAAATCGCTCCGTCGTTACATGAGATCTTCAGAAAAGAATTCTTTCTCTTATCAAATACATAAAGCGCCCCGTCAGGCGAAACAGCCAGACCGGATTCATCATAATTGAAATTTTCTGTTTTAACCGACCACCGGGGTTTAAAATCTTTGCTCATAGACCATACCACAGTATTCCCGGCGTTATCAGCAGTCGATAAGAAGTATGCGTAACCATCCTTGTCTATTATTAGATCTGAAATATGACTCCATTTAGGAAGGCGCTCGCTTAAAGTTTTTTCATCAAATGCTAAATACCACCTCTCAATAGTCTTAACCGGGTGCAGTTTGAGCCACAAGTCGTCGGGCAAATAAACTTCAGAATTACAGTATTTACAAACAACCATCCTGCTTTTACCGTCAACTTCAAGATTACCCGCGCAGGAAGGACAAGTAAACAAAATAGGCTTATCGGCATTTGGCGTCTGCATTGAAGCTTTGGCTGAAGAAATCATATTAGGGTCTTCGCCGATAATATATTTAACGCCGCTGAACAGATTGCTTAATTCATCCGGCGTAGTCCTTACGCTTATATTCGCGCCGCATGAACATACTACGCTTCCGGCCTTTGAGTATTCATCAAATTTCGTTTCATCTAAAACACTCTTGCATTTCACGCATTTGGGTTTTTGCTTGCCGTAAATCAGATGGAAGGTATACTCGCCGGTCATATTTTGCTGGTCCCTGCCCTGCCCGTCCTCAAGGTCCACACCTTTACCAATAGCGTCATCTAAGATCATGTTTCTCCAAAAGTCGTAAGGGAAATCAGCCGTCTTTTGACAGATAGGGCATTCAATATGTTCAGCAAGCGCGTTCATAGGCAATGGATTGCCGCATGATCTACAGGAGGTGTTTAATTCTAATCCAATACCTATCATTATTTATTTTAATTTATTTTAGCATTAACTCTGAGATGAGTTCGAAATCATTTACCGGTATTTCTAATATCCCGAAACGAAACTGATAACCCCAATGCTGTTTATCTTTTATGAATGTTAATTTTTCTATAAGCGGAAGTATGGATATCTCTCTACATTTTTTATATTCAACATTTCTTCTGTTTGGAATAAAATCTTTGCTCATTTCCGCCTTATAAATTTCATCATCCTTCACAATCCCTATAGCGGTGAAGCGTTGGCATTTTTCTTCTTTGTTAAAACTTATTTTCGGTGAGTAATAGATCAACCAGTCCCCTTTTTTCATTTTTACAAGAGGCGCCCGCTTGCCATGCCCCGCCTGAGCAAACCCGCCCTCAACTCCTTTTAAAACGTGGTCCTTCGAAACGACCGCTATCCAATATCTTACGGACAAAGACTTAAAATTTTATGCACACGTTTTTAGGTTCTGTAAAAAATCTTAACGCTTCCATTCCGCCCTCGCGGCCAAGCCCGGAGTTTTTCATGCCGCCGAACGGCGTGCGCAGATCGCGGATCATCCAGCAGTTTATCCAGACTATTCCCGTTTGAATTTTTGATGCAATCCTGTGAGCCTTATATATATTTGTCGTCCATATGGTCGAAGCAAGTCCGTACTCGGTATTGTTAGCCATCATCAGCGCTTCTTCTTCCGTTTCAAAGGGAATCAGCGTTACAACGGGACCGAAGATCTCTTCCTGGTTTATTCTGCAGTCATATGGTAATCCTTCTATAACAGTCGGTTCGATAAACCAGCCGTCTTTGCACCTGCCTTCAACTTCAACGCGCGAGCCGCCGCAAAGGATTTTGCCCCCTTCTTCTTTTGCAAGATTTATATAATACAAAATCTTTTCCATATGCTGAGCCGAGACAATAGCTCCCTGGTCCGTATCAGCCGCCAGAGGGTCGCCTACTTTCAGCTCTTTCACTTTTGCAACAAAATCTTCTTTGAATTTTTCGTAAAGCTTCTTCTGGATAAAAACTCTGGGACCGCAAAGGCAGATCTCACCCTGGTTCTGAAACGATGAGCGCACGGTGGTCTCAACCGCGTCTTCGTAATTGCCGATCTCTTCAGAATATTCGGATGGCAGGCAATCGTCAAAAATTATTACCGGGTTCTTGCCGCCCATTTCAAGCGAAAGTTTTTTAAACATTGGCGCTGCAATGTTCGCAATATCTGCGCCCGTTTTAGTGCCGCCCGTGAATGTGATGGCTTTTATTTTTGGATGAGCTGAAATTGCCCTGCCTACTTTACTGCCGTAGCCATGTATAATATTTAAAACTCCGTTTGGCAAACCTGCTTCTATGCAAGCCTCAGAAAGCATGTGAGCCGTCATTGGGGTTATCTCGGATGGTTTAGCGATAACCGTATTGCCTGTTGCAAGAGCAGGCGCGATCTTCCATGTAAAAAGATACAATGGAAGGTTCCACGGCGATATAGCGCCAACCACGCCAATGGGACTGCGAATCGTGTAGTTCACAGCCTTATCTTCCATTGAATGAGACTCGCCTGAAAATCCCTGAGCAGCTGATGCGAAAAATTCGAAGTTCCTGATTGCGCGTGGTATTTCTATGTTCTTCGCAAGCGAAAGAGGTTTACCGTTATCAACGCACTCAGCCCGGGCAAATTCTACAAGGTCACGCTGAATAAAGCCCGCTATCTTCATCATGAATTTCGAGCGTTCTTCCTGCGGCGTCGCCGCCCACACGGGGAAAGCTTTTTCAGCCGCCTCTACGGCCAGCTCAATATCTCTTTCATCGGAATCGGGGATTATTTCGTATGGTTTGCCGATTGCCGGATCATAATTATCAAAATACTCGCCCGATACCGGTTCAATTAGTTCCCCGTTGATATAGTTTTTTATCACTGATTATTAGATTCAGATTTCTTTATTCTTTTACTCAATTCACTCAAATGACATCTGAGCAGAGACGAAAAACGCTCTATTCTTTCACTTACTCTATTCACTCACTTACTTTATTTACTCTACTCACTTATTCGTCCCCGCAGCAGCCGATAACGACATTCTTACAAAAAGGACATTGGTAATGCCCGTGAACCCACACAAATATTACTTCTCTGTTGCAATACGGGCAAACGGTTTTATTCTTTTCGTTTTCATCAAATTTCTTCAGCTCTTCATTCAATCTCTTTTCATTCTTATTCAGGTTTTTTTCATTATCCATTAAACCAAAAATAATTAAACGATTTAAATTACTGGAATTTGATTCTTACGGTTTTAAACCGGATAATGAAGATAACCGTTTTGATGGAGCGCAGCGAGTGAAAATATTAAGGCTGAACTTCTTCCATTAGCGTGCGAAACGCTGTAAACTTTCTTCCGAATTTTTCTTTGTGTTCTGCCTGAAGAATGGCCGCATGTTCAATCTGGTAGCGCTCATAGTCTTCTACCGAATTCGCAAAGTACTGTGTGACAAATGTTTCGCCATCGCCCTCTTCCGGTTCCGGCGATACAACGCGGTACAACGCGCTCTTTGAAAAACAGTTTGTAGCCATTACATTAGGAATGTGCTTATCTGTCATCCATTCAAGCCACTCATCAAGAACAGATTCATCTACCACAATTGAAACATTGTAAATTAGCATAGTTTTATGATTAAGTTATATTTACAAAAAAATATTCAGTTTGTCTTAAAATTATGTTACAGAGTCTGCAGCCGGCCCCCGTCAACAGGCAGGTTAATTCCGTTTATATAAGCCGCAAGCGGCGACGCCAGGAAAGCCGCGGCATAAGCCGGCTCTTCAGGTTCGCCAAACCTTCCTGTCGGTATATCCCGAAGCCAAAAGTTTGTCGCTTCTTCAACGCTTATCCCGGAATTTTTTGACATAGTCTGAATAAGCGAATTCAGCCTGTCTGTATTGGTTGCGCCCGGAAGAATGTTGTTCACGGTTATACCAAAAGGAGCAAGCTCCGAGGCAAGCGTTTTCGCCCACGAAGCAACCGCTGCGCGTATAGTGTTTGAAACGCCTAGTCCCCTGATAGGCTGCTTAACGGACGTTGAAATTATGTTTATTATCCTTCCGTACTTTTCTTTCTTCATTCCCTCGATCACAGCCTGGACAAGGATCTGGTTGCAAATTAAATGGTTCCTGAATGCGCTTTCAAATTCGGCAGTCTCCGCTTTGGAAGCTTCGCCCGCTTTAGGGCCACCCGTATTGTTAACTAATATGTGAACAGGCGGATTTTCGGAAACAAAGGCGTGGAATTTCTTCTTCAACACATCCGGCTCAGAAAAATCAGCGACGATAAAATTATGGTTCTGCTTTTTTGAAGCGGCCAATTCTCTCAGTACTTTTCTTAAAGATTCTTCATTCCTTGCTACAAGTACTACATTTGCTCCTGATGCGGCAAATTGCAGCGCTATTGCCTTTCCAATTCCCTGGGTGCTGCCGCATACCACGGCATTCTTATTTGATAGATCTATCTGCATTATTTGTTTATTATTTTTTTTTGCTCGTAAAACTAAACCCGAGGTGTTCAATAAGCTCTTTCGGAAGCTCAGGCAATTCCGAACGCGGCACTAGATATGTTGATAGATTGAACAGGTCAACAAATATGCGGTGCTTATCGACGGTTTCCATCAGGTACTGATGACCTGAAGAACCGCCTGTGCCTACTTTAGCGCCAATCATCCTGTGTACCATTAAAGCATGCCTGTAGCGCCACTCAGTGAACAACTCATCTAAATCAACAAGACTGCTTAAGAGCATGAACGGTAAATGAAGTATTGGTTCATCCCTGTACAGATTTATGAAAAGCGCTGCAAGCGTTGCTTTGTTCGATAAATGCTTATGCCCTTCTCCAACAAGTTCATCATGTTTTGCTTCGTCGAACAGCGCGGCAAAATGTTCGCGCGTTCCCGCAAGCTGCTTTAGCTGGAATTCTTTTTTCTTTTCTGTCAGCGTTGCGTTGCCTGAAATAATCTCTTCTTCATTATCTAGCATTCGCTCAACGCATTTTTTATATTCCTCCCAGAACCTGAAACCGCCAAATCCCAAAAACGGAGTACGCTCCAGCCACTTTTCAACAAGTTCTAACAGCGAAGGATTCTTTACCGTTTCAATTATCAGCTTCCTGTGATTTTCAGCGAGCGTATTCAGATAATCTATATTGTTATATTTTATCCTTTTTTCATTTGTAAGGCCAAGCTTATTTTCGATCAGCCGGAACTGAAAACTCTGGAAGCCGGATGCAGGGATTAAATAATCCCTGAACTCAAGAAAATCCAGGGGCGTCATTGTTTCAAGCACGCGAAGCTGTTCTATAAGTAACTTCTGGATTTCTATAATTCTCTGTATCCGCGAAACAGCGATACCGATACTTTTTTCGTCCACGCTGTCGTCGAGGAACATCGCGTTCACAGAATCTATTTCATGCAATATCTGCTTGAACCAAAGCTCATACGCCTGGTGAACCGTTATGAACAAAAGCTCGTCATGGGCTTCATCGCCATACTCCGCGCTCTTTGGGCGCTGAGCGGATAGAAGCTTATCCAGCTGGAGATAATCGGAATAATATATCGGCGGATACGGCTTTTTCATAATACTTTAATGTAATATCAACTAAGATAAAACATAGCGCTTAATATTAAAAGCAAGAATTTTGAATAGAAAATCTGAATGGGATTATACCTGAATACTGCGTCCCAATTGGAGTATGGGACGCATAAATTCTAAGATCGAGGATTAAAGCTGAACATATCAATCGTCAGCGTCGTCTTCATCAACCTGCTGCGATGCGCCGCCGACAATTCTGAATACGGCAAACTTCAGATAAGTTGTCTCATCCATAGCGGGAAGCTGCGGATGGTCCATAGCCGCGCCGCTTTGATGCACAAGCTGCACCGTTCTTCTGGCCTTCATTGCGGAGAGCTTCAACGCGTCTGCGAAGTCGCTCCTTTTTATATGGTGCGAGCATGATGAAGTTACAAGATAACCGTTATCTTTTATTATCATCATTGCAAGCTTATTGATCTTTGTATAGCCTTTGATCGCGACGTCGACGGTTTTCTTGCTTTTTGTAAATGCGGGCGGATCGATAACCACTACATCGAATTTTTTGCCTTCTTTTTTGCACCGCCTTAAAAACCCGAAAACATCAAACCTGAAATATTCCGCTGGCGTGCTGAATCCATTCAGTTCGAAATTGTATTTGGCGTTATCAACTTCAGTCTGCGAGATATCCACAAACGTAACTTCAGAAGCGCCGGCATAGGCGGCATGAAGACCGAAACCGCCGGAGTTGCAGAACGCATCGAGCACTGATTTGGCAGGAACCAGCTTTTCGATAAATTCCCTGTTATCACACTGGTCAAAGTAAAAGCCTGTCTTCTGAGCAGTATCGAATTTTACTTTGTACCTGATACTCCCGTCATCTATAACTTCTTCGCCGATACTTCCGAGGTAAACATCGTCTTTAACTTCAAGCCCTTCAAGAACCCGGAAATAAGTATCGTTCAGCGTGAAGATGTTTTCGGCTTCGAATTCGGTTTTAAGCACTTCAACTATCGTATCAATGTTTTTCTGCATCCCATATGAATAGACCTGCAGAACATACGTATCATTATACTTATCGATAATAAGCCCCGGTAAAAAATCGCTCTCGCTGAATGAGAGCCTGAATGACTTTCTGCGCGGGTACATTTCTTCCCTGAGAGCCATTGCGTCTGCAAGGCTTCGGAATATGTATTCATAAAAATCGCCGTTATAATGCTTGCCAAGCATTCTTGCCGCTATAAGCGAATTTTTATTATATAAAGCGTGACCAACCATTTGGTTCGCCGAATCGTAGACTTCGATAATATCTCCGTTATCGGCCTCGCCTCTTAATCTCTCGACTTCATTGCTGAACACCCAAAGGTGCCCCTGAAGAAGCCGTCTCTCTTCGAACTTCTTAAGAATTAATTTTGCAGTTTTAGTAGTAGTCACAGTATTAAAAAGTAAAATTAAACGTTATAAAGCGCCCTGGTTAGTTTATTGGAAACTTCTTCTGCCACGGTTGACAGATTAGGATTGCCGACCGATTGCATAGCAACCATCGGGTTTATCGCCGATACTTCCACTGAGCCGTCTTCCAATTCCTGGATAATAACATTGCATGGAAGCATTACACCTATGTTCTTCTCAGTTGTCAATGCCTTGTACGCTAAAGGGGGATTGCAGGCTCCGAGTATTCTGTATTTTCTGAAATCGACGTCTAGCTTCTTCTTAAGCGTTTCTTTAACATCAATTTCAGTCAGTACGCCGAAACCTTCTTTCTTAAGTTCCTCGACAGTCTTTGAGACCGCTTCATCAAAACTAAGGTCTACTTTCTTGCTGCTGTGATAATTCATAAAAAAGAGCCCTTCCTATGGTCGTACAAAGATATAAATACCTTAAACAAATATAAATGCATTCAAATAGAATTCATTGAATCCGCAAGAATCTCTGCGTCGCTTAAATTGTTATAAATATGAGGTGAAAGCCTTAAATAACCCTCTCTTAAGGCTATATAGATGTTCTTTTCTTCAAGCGCCAGTTGTATTTTTTTGTTGAAAGAAGGGTCAACATGCGAGAAAATAAGTATGTTTGAACGGTGATCCGGATTCAGGTCGCTTTCAATTCTGTATTTAGTTTTATCCAGCTTCTCAATAAACCTGTCCTGAACTTCAAGAATATGGCTGTAAATATTTTCAACTCCCAGCTCCATGAACCAGGAAATTGAATCATTCATCCCAATCATTCCAAGCGTGTTTAGCGTTGAATTCTCATAAGCTGAACCTGTGTTTTTGAAATCAAGTTTATAATCAAGGAAGTGGTCAAAATCATAATTGACGCTTGTTGTACCCATAAATGTCGGGTTAATATAATCCCTGTACTTTCTTGATATATATGTGAACCCTGTTCCTGCCGGCGACATTAGCCACTTCTGGTTTCCGGAACACAAATAATCTATTCCGGATTTCTGAACATCGATCGGGCAGATGCCGGTTGCCTGTATGGCATCTACAACAAGAAAAATATTATGCTTCCGGCAGAACTCGGCTATACTTCTTACATTATACCTGTACCCAAGAAACTGTACATAACTTAAATTGAACACACGGATATTGTAATCTATCAGCGTTCTTTTAATGACGGTTTCGTTCGCATAACCTTTTGATGAAGCGATTGTCAAAACTTTCGCGTTGCCAAGCGCTTCCTGATTCAGCCACGGGTAAACAACTGCAGGGAACTCTGAGTCAAGAAAAGCGACTTTATTATCATTAGGCGCAAACTTAATACCGTTAGCAAAAATATTTATACCATGTGTTGCATTGGAAGTAATTGCGATATCATCCGCTGAAGCGTTTATCAGTTTTCCGCAGGTCGCCTTGATCTCTGCGATCATATCCATGTTGAAAAGGCTCAGGTTCAGATAGTCGCGAGTGAATTTTGCCATGAAATCGCTGAGTTTTTTCACAACTCTTTGAGGATACGGCGTATAATGCGCCGCGTCGAAATAAATGAACTTTTCTAAAAAGGGAAACTGTGCGCGAATTTGTTCGTGATTATCCAGCATCATTAATCCTTAATTATTTAATCTTGTTAATTGCGTTTGTAACGTCTTCAAGAAGGTCTTCAATATCTTCGATACCGACAGATAATCTCACCAGGCCATCGGTAAGCCCGAATTTCTCGCGTTCTTCTTTCGGAACGGCGCCGTGAGTCATGCTTACCGGGTGGCATGCAAGACTTTCAACTCCGCCCAGGCTCTCGGCACGCGCAAATATTTTCAGCTCATTAAAAAATGTTTTAGCGTTTTCCAGAGAACCAAGGTCCAGTGAAACTATTCCGCCGAAACCTGTCATTTGCTTTTTGGCAAGTTCGTGCTGCGGATGAGATTCAAGCCCCGGGTAAATTATTCTTTTGATCTTATGCGAGTAATTCTTTTCAAGCTCTTTTGCAATAATTGTCGCATTCTCATTATGCTTTTCCATTCTGAGTGCAAGAGTCTTTGTTGCTCTAAGCGCCAGGAATGCATCAAACGGCGAAGGTACAGCCCCAACAGAGTTCTGAATAAATTTCAGCTGCTCGGCGATCTTTTCGTTGCTCGTAATAATTGCGCCGCCGATAACATCGCTGTGCCCGTTAATGTATTTAGTTGTGCTGTGGAGAACTATGTCGCAGCCCATATCCAAAGGCCGCTGAAAATACGGACTCATGAAAGTATTATCGACTACAGAGATTAGTTTGTTAACGCTTGCTACGTCGGCAATCATATCAAGGTCGGTCAATGTCAGCATCGGGTTAGAAGGAGTCTCGACATATATCATTTTGGTGTT
>Ga0265316_10001874_pt1 | contig 22072 bp, 17 predicted proteins | sample 4522metaG_FD_202092 | JGI IMG/M metagenome (GOLD analysis project Ga0265316, IMG submission 202092) | Rhizosphere microbial communities from Carex aquatilis grown in University of Washington, Seatle, WA, United States - 4-5-22 metaG | ecosystem: Host-associated > Plants > Roots > Rhizosphere >... | reverse complement strand
CTCCTGGTGAGCATGGTCAGGGTCCTCCGCATGCCGGGCGGGGAGGTCGAGGCGGCGGACGCCGAGCCGGTGGACGAACCGGAAGTGCGCTTCTCCACGGAGAAGGACACCTATAAGTTCGAGCGGGAGCACGTGCGCGTATGCGCGGTGCTGTTCTCCGACATCAAGGACTACTCCAGCAAGGCGGAGGAGCTGTCCCCCCTGGAAATCACGTCCCTGCTGCAGGAGTACGAAGGCATTCTCCTGCCGATTGTCGGCGCCCACGAGGGCGCGCTGGTCAAGAGAATGGGGGACGGTCACATCTTCCTGTTTTCCGAGCCGATGTCCGCCGTGCTTGCCGCGATCCGCGTGCAGAAGGCGCTGCGGAGATTCAACCGGTTCCGCCCCGAGAAGATGAGGGTCATCGTGAGGATCGGGATCCACTGGGGAGAGGTCGTGGAGAAAGGGGGAGACGCGCTGGGCAACACGGTGAACATCGCGTCCCGACTCCAGACAATGGCCCGGGGAGGATCGGTCTGCATCTCCCAGGAACTGTTTGTGCGGGTGGCAGACTGGATCCATGCCAACGATCTTGGAATGGTCGGCATCAAGGGTCTGCGCGATCCCCTCCGGGCATGGGAGCCCACCGAAATCGCACTGGGGCTGCCCGCGGAAATAGATCCCCTGAGAAAGAGCCAGCAGCCGGGGGCGGCCCTCTCCCCGTCCCGCATCCAGGTCACGATAGATGACGCCGCACTGCAGGGCCTGTTCGAAGGTTTCGCGCGGGAGTACCAGAGGCTTCGGGAGGTCTGCCGTCGGGCAGCCCGCTCGCCCAGGGAGGCTGCCCTGGTCGATGAGGAGTTCGAAAGAAGCTGGCGCAGCCTTCTGCCCTCTTTCTCCCTGCTCGGAAAGCGGCCGGGGCGGGAACCGGCGGACAACTCCCAGGACGGAACCTGAGCCGGAATCATTGACGACCGCGTTCCCGACGCCGGTCTTTTGCCGATAGCAGCGAGCGCGGACGCTGCGCGTCAGAGCCTCTGAACCGTGAGCCCCCCGTCAACCCCGATCACCTGGCCTGTGGAATACGGCAGGTCTCCCCTGGCGAGCATGGCAATGCCGCGGCCCACATCCTGCGGCGTACCCCATCTTTTCTGGAGCGTCAGGCCCTGGCTGATCATGGAATCGTATTTCGCTGCCACCCCTGCCGTCATGTCCGTGCGTATGATGCCGGGACGCACCTCGTAGACCGTGATGCCTTCCTCGGCAAGACGCGTTGCCCAGAGAAGGCTCGCCATGCTGAGGCCGGCCTTGGAGATGCAGTACTCTCCCCGGTTGATGGATGCAACCGCGGCAGACATCGAGGTGATGAATATGATGCAGCCGCCTGAAGCGCTGCCCTTCGCGCCGGCTTCCAGCATAAAGCGCGCCGCTGCCTGTGTAAGAAAGTACGGGCCGCGGAGATTGATCCTCATGAGCCTGTCAAAGCTCTCCGGCAGCGCTTCAAGGATGTCCTTTCTTTCCCGTGGCGCCACCCCGGCGTTGTTCACCAGGAGGTCCAGCCTGCCGAAGCGCTCGCGCACGCCTGAGACCAGGAGCCGCGGGGCTTCGTCGCTCCCTATGTCCGACTGGATGTACAGGACCGCGCTTCCCGCCTGCCGCAGCTTTTCCAGAACGGGCCGCACGTCCGCCTCGGGCCGGAGCCCGCAAAGGGCGAGGTCCCACCCTTCCGCGGCCAGCGCCTCCGCGCAGCCAAGGCCGATGCCGCGTGTTCCCCCTGTCACCAGCGCAACGCGCCCGGCCATCAATCAGCCCCTGCAAGGGGCGGCACGTCGACCCAGCGCCGCTTTTCGGAGGATTCCAGTCCTTTTTCCGCGAGCTGAACCCCCTTGGCCCCTTCCCGCAGGTCCCAGCGGAATGGCTCGTCCAGGACGACGTGCCGGAGGTACAGCTCCCACTGCGCCTTGAACGCGTTCTCGTAGTTTCGCTGCTCGGGCACTTTCTGCCACCCGGCAAAAAAGTCGATCGGGTTGGGGATGTCGGGGTTCCATATGGGTCGAGGGGTTGCGCCGTACGGCTGGATCCAGCAGTCGCGGAGCCCTGCCACGGCCGAGCCGAGAGTGCCGTCCACCTGGAGTGTGAGAAGGTCGTCCCGGCGCACCCGCACGCCCCAGGACGAATTGAAGTGCGCCACGATCCCCCCCTCCAGCTCGAAGGTGCTGTACGCCGCGTCATCCGCGGTGCAGCGATACGGCGCGCCGGACTCATCCCACCGCTCGGGAATGTGCGTGGCAGCGAGGCAGGAGACTGCCTTCACGCTGCCGAACAGGTTGTCCAGCACGTAACGCCAGTGGCAGAGCATATCGACGATGATTCCCCCGCCTTCTTCCTTCTTATAGTTCCAGGAAGGCCGCTGCCCGGGGATGAGATCCCCCTCGTAGACCCAGTAGCCGAACTCCCCGCGCACGGACAGTATCCGGCCGAAAAAACCCCTGGCCTTGAGGTCTGCAAGCTTCATGAGCCCCGGAAGCCACAGCTTGTCCTGCACCACGCCGTGCTTCACTCCCTTTCTGCGGGCCAGCTCATACAGGGCGTACGCGTCACGGGTGCCCGTGGCTGTGGGCTTTTCGCAATAGACATGCTTGCCCGCCTCGATTGCCCTGGAGACGCTTGCCGCCCGATTCAGGGTTGTCTGGGCGTCGAAGTACACGGTCATTTTCGGGTCGGACAGCGCGGCGTCCAGATCCGTGGTCCAGCGTGAGAGCCCCGCTGCCCGCGCCACCTGCGCAAGCTTGTCCGGGTTGCGGCCCACGAGAAGGGGCTCCGGCATGATCAGGGTATCCTTGCCCGCCTTCACCCCGCCCTGCTGGATAAGGGGGACAATGGAGCGCAGGAGGTGCTGGTTCATTCCCATGCGGCCTGTCACGCCGTTCATGATGATGCCGATGGTCCGCGTGTTCACCGGGGCGCTCCTCCGCGCTGCCGCCGCGCGCCCGCCGGCAGCGGCGGGGCATCCACGCCTGCCTTTGGAAGGGTGCCCTCCAGCTCCTGGCGCCAGTGGGCCACGTCTCCGGCTGGAGCGTAGACGTACACCATGAGAAGCGCATCCGTTCCGATATTGGTGAGCTGATGGAAGACATTCGGCGGCACGTACAGGGTCTGGCCAGCCGTGACCACGACGCGTTCGGCACCCACGCAGGCCTCCCCTGTCCCGCGCACAATGAAGTACACCTCTTCCTGTTCATGGTTGTGCCAGGGTACCTGCCCGCCGTCCGGATCGAGGGTCACGTGACCCATGCAGAAGTTCTTCGACTGGATGGGGGAGGCGCCGCCCACGAGGTTCTGCGTCCTGCGCCCTGCAGGATAGCTGCGTCCCGCGATCTTCGAGAGATCTGCGACAGTCATTGTGGATTCCTCCTCCAGAAAACAAGCGGCGTTCCGCCCTGGATGAACCGCCCTGCAAAGAGGGCGGCCTCGCGAAGGTGATAGTCGCCCCACATGCTGGACTCCCCGCAGGGAACCTGTTGCCCGGCAGGGATGCTGTCCCAGCCGTTGGGTCGATGATACACGGAATGCAGCAGGAGCCCCTGGTGCGTGTCCGCCGTGCTGAGATAAGGCTCATCAAGGAGCCGGGAGAGAACGGCCAGACCCGCGTTCAGGAAGCGCTCGCCTCGCGGTTCCCCTGCCGCCCGAAGCCAGCTTCCGTAACGCATGAGACCCTGGCAGGCAATTGCCGCGGCAGAGCTGTCCACCGGCTCCTTGTCATTGAAGGGATCCGCTGCCCGCTCCCGCCACGCGCCCAGCGCCTCCAGACCCGGAGCGCCGGTATCCCAGTACGGGATGCCATCCGAAGCGGTATGGGCGATGTAAAACTCGCTCGTCACATCGAGGGCGCGGCGCATCCAGGAAAGGATCTCCGCCTTTCCGCCAAGGCCCGACAGGTCCCGCTCGGGCAGCTCGGCGATGAACTCCAGCTCCTCCGCAAACCCGAGTATTGCCCAGGCAAGACCACGGGTCCACGTGCTGAAGGGGGAATAGCCCTGCTGGGTGCTCGGACAGCGGTAGCTGCCGTCCTTCACATTGAAGATCGCCTCGTGGGCCACCCTGCCCGGCACGTCATACGCGTCGCGGCCCTGCCCGTAGTAAATGGAAAATCGGGCGGTGGCCGCCGCATGAAGAAGGAGCCTGGACAACAGGGAGACCCTCTGATCGTTTTCTTCTATCAGGACGTGTCCGAGCGAATGGGAGACGGCCAGCGGGCGCAGAGAGCGGATCGTGTCCACAAAGAGGGAATGGGGACCATTGAAGGAATACACATACCCGCCGCCGTCCGCGGTCCTGGTCCATCGTGAGGCCTGCACTGCGCCGCTCACCTTGAGGGCCAGCTCGTAGAAAGCCCTTTCCCAGGGGTTTTCCGGGATCCGGCCCTCGTTCATCAGGCGCAGGAGGCCGCCGTAGGTGCTCATGTTGTTGAAGCCATGGTCGTGCACGCCGGTATGGGTGAGATGCACGCCCATTCGCTCCAGGGTATTGCGCCTGCCGATTTCGAGGAACTGCTTCTCTCCGGTGGCGTCGTATTGTAATAGGGCGGAGCCGTACTGGAAACCCTGTGTCCATTCAGTCCAGCCGCGTGAAGTCCAGGAGCCCCCGGTCGTGAACACCGGAGCGCCCCGGGCCGGGTCATAGGAATGTTCGATGGAACGGATTTTCCGGGCGGAAAGCTCCCACATTTTTCCGATCTTGCCCGATAGATCGCGCGGTGCTGCGGAAGGAACCGGCTGCATCAGGCGGAGATCTTACTACACCTGCGGCCGTGGGAGAAGCCCGGCCCCTTCCACGATCTCGCGCACCTTCTGCTCCCATTCAACCGCCATGATATGGATGCCTGCCACGCCCTCGATTGCGCGCAATTGCTCGATGATCTCCCCGCAGATGGCCAGGCCTGTTTCCGCTGCCGTGCCCCTGGGGGCATCGCTCATGCGTTTCACGATCTGCTCCGGTATGCTGATGCCCGGCACGCTTTCCGCCATGTAGCGCGTCATGCCCGCGGATTTCAGCGGCGTCACCCCGGCCAGTATGCCGCAGCGGGTATGCAGCCCCAGCTCGCGCACCGCCTTCATCCACTCCGCAAAACGAGGCACGTCGAATACGCATTGCGTCTGCGCGTAGTCCGCGCCCGCCGCCACTTTCTTGGCCAGCCGCAGCGCCCGAAACTCGTACGGCTGGGCGAACGGGTTGGCTGCCACGCCGATGAACATCGGCACGCTGCCCGCAAAGTCCTCATCGCTGTCCAGGACCTTCTTCTCGTCCCGCAGCCGCTTCACCATCGCCACGAGCTGCACCGAGTCGATGTCGTACACTTTCTTTGCCCCCGCCTGGTTTCCGAATCTCTGGTGGTCCCCCGAGAGGCAGGTCAGGTTGCGGATGCCCAGCGCGGAGGCCCCGAATATGTCGCTCTGCATGGCAATGCGATTCCTGTCGCGGCAGACCATCTGCATGACCGGCTCGATGCCCATCTGCACGAGAAGCGATGAGACTGCCACGCTGGACATGCGGACCACCGCTGTCTGGTTGTCGGTTACGTTCACGGCGTCCACGGCGCCGCGCAGGAGCTCCGCCTTCCGCCGCACCGGCTCTGTGTCGGCTCCCGCGGGGGGGCCCAGCTCCGCCGTGACGGCAAAATGACCCGCTGCCAGGACCTTTTCCAGGTTGCTGCCGGACCTCATGGGAGCCGCACCGTGTCAGCGGCCGCTCCTGGCGGCATTCCAGTAGGCTTCTTCGCGTACCTGCCTTCAAAGCCCCGCTGGACGAGGGTCCGGGGTCCTTTCTCCATCCAGTCCATGGGCGGCCGGATGACCAGCATGCTCTCCACCCTTCCCTGTCCTTTCAGCCGCTCGTAGATGTCGTTCCACGCGCAGTGGATGCCGTCTCCCAGCTCGCAGGACCCGTCCTGCTGCGTGCCGCCGCAGGGGCCGTTCAGCGAGCCCTTGGAGCACCGCGTCACGGGGCAGATGCCCCCTGTGTCGCCCAGCACGCACTGGCCGCAGGTCCGGCACCTCTCTTCGTACAATCCCACGTCCAGGTCCGCGCCCAGGAACATCGTGTTCAAGGCGGGAAAAACCGGCACGGCGGCATACGCATCCGCCATGAGCCCCGCACCCGCTCCGCATCCGAGGGACAGCATGCAGTCGCAGTTTTCCACCCGATCGTCCATGTCATCCAGGAACTCGCGGTTGCACTGGCGCTCGGCAACGAAACACTCATACTGCTGCGGCACCCGCGCGTGACGCGCGCACTCGGCAAGCTCATCCGCGAGCTCGAGGGTCTCCCGCTGACCGCCTGCCAGGCACACGGACGTGCATCCGCCGCAGCCGACCACCAGCACGCGCGGGAATCCCTTGACCATGCCGAATATCTCTTCCAGCGGTTTCCGTGTCGCCTTTACCATGTCTTCCTGCCTTCCATACCCAGCTCCCTGCACGCGCCGCGCGCCGCGGCAATCAGGGACGGGATGCTGATGCCGACGGGGCAGTAGCAGCGCGTGCACAGCACGCACTTGTCCCATGCCAGCTCGGCGATCCGCCCGTATTCCGTCTCCGTCAGCTTCCCCTTCTTCCGCCAGATCGTCCCGATGGAATTGATGGCCTTGTACGAGGGGGTAAAGGTGGGGTCGCCGCCGCTCTGCCGGAACATGAAACAGCTCTCCGCGCAGAGCGCGCAATGCGCGCAGGCCTGCAGGGAAAGCTTGATAAGCCCTTCCTTTTTCGCGACGATCCTGGCGATTCTTTCCCGAGTCCGCGGGTCCAACTCCGCGGAATACCGCGGAAGGGCTACCATCGGCGGCTCGCAGTCTTCAAAGAGTACTCCGAGGCAGTGAAAAAACGCGCAAGGATAAGGAAGGGCATGTGACCCAGCTTAGTGAAGGGAATGGCCGCAATCAGCGCTTCCCCGACAATCGTATGCATCACGAGAAGCGTGTGGTAGTCGAACAGTCGGTGGTGGGCAGCGTAGGCGGTAATGAACGGCGCTGCCACCAGGAGAAGGATGAGATAGTCCGCCAGGGTGCTCAGCATCCTGACCCGCGGAACAAGAATCCTTCGCACCAGGAAGAACCCGCCGATGGCAAGAAACACCAGCGTCATCAGGTCCAGCAGGGGCGCAGGCAGGGAAGGAAGGCTTGCCCCGAGGGCCTTGAACACGAGGTTGTTGTGCGCGGGAAGAAGCAGCGGGACCAGGAAAAGGAGCAGGTGGAATACAAGGCTCACCCTCGCCATGACAGGGTGAGTGCCGAGAATGGTTCCACGCGCCCATCTGCGATATCGCGAAAAAAGCCGTGCCATCCAGGAACGGCCTCCGAGCAGGAACTCCTGGTCAGCGGTCCGGGGTACAGCGGCCGCGATCCGAGCCGCAGGTGCGTGCTGCGTCATTCGCGTCAGCCTGGTAAACTGCGCGGCGCGCCACGCGCAGCCGCACGCAAACAGGGCCCACGCCAGTATGAACGCAGGACCCATCAGGAGGCTCGTAAGGTCGATGGTGAGCTGACCACGGGACGCGTGCGCTTCCGATTTGGACGCGGATGTGACAGCATCAGCGCCCGAGGCTGCGCTTGTGGCGTCAAGGGATGCCCCGGCAGCCCCCAGTGGGAGACATACTCCCAAGAGCAGAATGAGGGTTGTCGAGCGGGCAATGATCGAAATGGATCGGGACGTCACAATCGGGACTCCGGCTTTTCGGTGTGTAGTACTGATATATCACAAAAGAGGCGCAATCACAATAGCATGGCGCCGTCCCTTGGCTGGCGGCGAGATACCGCGCGCATTAAAACCGCGACGCCTTGACCTGCGCGTAACGATCCCGTATAGATAGGCATCACGCATATGATGCATTCACTCAACCGCGAGACACGGCGCCTGTATGTCCTTTTTCTTGCGGGCTTTGCGGTCTTCGGGATCCTCTTCACCATAATCGGTGCGGCGCTCCCCCAGATCATCCGCACATTCCATTGGTCGTACGCCCTCACGGGGGTGGTACTGGCCGCAAGCGCCATCGGCTACTTCCTCTCGACCTTTTTCTGCGGATTTCTCGTGCAAAGGCTTCCCCCGCGGAGGGTGCTGGTATCCGGTCTTTTGCTCATCGCGGTCTGCATGCTCTTCTTCATGCGCTGGAGCTCCCCCTGGCTGAACTTCGTGCTGAATCTGATGGTCGGTCTTGGCCAGGGCACCATCGAGGTGGTGACCAATCTCGAGGTCATCCACATGGAGCGCAAGGGTCAAAGCAGGCTCATGAATCTCCTGCATGCGGCCTTCTCCGTAGGGGCGATCGTCGGACCGGCCGCGGTGGGAATCCTCATGGGAGCCGGACTCCGGGGGACGATCGTCTTCCTGGCGGCCGCCGGGCCGCTTGTCCTCATGGCGCTGCTGTTCGGAACAACACGGTTCCCCCGCATTACCCAGGAAGACGAGCACGGGCAGAAGCAGGGGCTGCGCCTGCTGCGGAATCCCATCCTCCTGCTCCTGACGCTCTTCCTGCTCCTCTACGTCGGCGCGGAGCTGGGAGTCTCCACATGGGTTTCTGAGTATTTTGTGAAGGTGCTTTCCACCACCGCGTCGACCGGCGCCTATTCAGTCTCGCTCTTCTGGATGGGTATTTTCGTCGGCCGGCTCGGCGTCTCGGTGCTGTACCGGGGCACGCGCCAGGAGTACCTGGTGCTGGGGCTGTCCGTCCTGTCCGCCGCGGCGCTGGGTTTTGTTCTCCTTGTGAGCTCCATGGCTGCCGTGGCAGTCGGCGTCTTCCTGACAGGGCTCGGGCTGTCCGCGCTGTACCCGCTGGCCATGAACCTGGTCGGCCGCTACTTCAAGAGCGGGGTTGCCGTTGGAACCGCCGCGACCGGCGGCGGCCTGGGCTCGTTCACCTTCCCGTTCCTGATGGCGGTGGTCTCTGAGAGCATCGGCCTGCGCGGGGGGTTCTGGTTCTATTTCGGGCTCACCATTCTCCTTGTGGTTCTTTCACTGGTGATCCTTGCAGTGACCAGGCGCGCGCCCGCGGCGCGCCCCCAAAAGCTCGCCTGAAGGAGGGAAATATGGAGGAAGTCAGGACCTACGGGTACCGGTGGGTGATCCTGGTGGTGTTCATGTTCATCACCGCGCTGAACCAGGCGCTCTGGATCACATTCGCCCCCATCACGAGCGACGCGATGAAGTTCTACGCCACCTCCGATATCGCGATCGGCCTCCTGTCCATGGTCTTCATGGTGGTCTACATAATCCTTTTCCTCCCTTCAGCCTGGCTCATCGACACCTGGGGCTTCCGCAAGACGGTGTCCCTCGGGGCCATCCTGACCGCAGTGTTCGCGTTGACGCGCGGAATTTTTGCGGACAACTTTGCGCTCGTCTTTGTCTCCCAGGTCGGCATCGCAGTCGGCCAGCCCCTGATCCTGGGCGCCATCACGAAGCTCGGCGCACGCTGGTTCCTCAGTGAAGAACGGGCAACCGCTGCGGGGCTGGGAACCCTTGCCATCTACCTGGGAATCCTCGCCTCTCTGATACTGACCCCTCTCCTGATGACAAGCTACGGAATGAAGGGGATGCTCCTGATCACGGGAGCACTGTCGTGCATCGCGGCAGTCATTTTCATCCTGGCGGCCCGGGAGCATCCGCCGACCCCCCCGGGGCCTGCCGGTCATGACGTGCGAACCCTCATGTTCGACGGGCTGAAAAGCATGCTCCGTCAGAAGGATTTCATCCTCCTGCTCATCATCTTTTTCATCGGGCTGGGCATGTTCAATGGAATCACGACGTGGATCGAAGAGATCGTCGGGCCTCGGGGCTTCTCCACGGCCCAGGCCGGGCTTGCCGGCGGCCTCATGCTGATCGGCGGCGTGGTGGGCGCCGTGGTCATCCCGCTGATCTCAGACTCCACGCGCAGGCGGAAGCCGTTCATCATCCTGGCCCTCGCGGGGCTGATCCCCGGCCTGGTGGGTCTCACATTCGCCACCACGTGGTGGCTGCTGGCCGTCTCCGCCTTTCTGTTCGGGCTGTTCCTGCTCAGCGCAGGGCCCATCGGCTTTCAGTATGGAGCGGAGATCACCCTCCCTGCTCCGGAAGGCACGTCCAACAGCATGCTCATCGTGATGGGTCAGGTCTCGGGCATCGTCTTCATATTCGCGATGGATGCCCTCAAGGCCCCCAGCGGTTCGATGACGAGCTCCCTGGTCACTCTCATTGCCCTGACCCTGGCCGCCGTCTGCCTGGCGCTGTTCCTGAAGGAGTCGCCGATCCGCGACCGGGCGCGCTGAGCTTCACCACGGGGGCCAGCGTGATCTGCATGCAGAGGTTCATGGCGGGAATCACCTCGGAAAAAGCGCCCATGATGGCCTGCACAAAATCGTAGCCCCCGGTGGCGCGCACTTCCGGCTCGGGCATCGGATAGTAGAGCTGGAAACCCGCCCACCGGTCACGGGGGCCCTTCCGAGCGGCCTGCCGGATCTGGAGCGCTGAGGTGTAGTTCGCTTTCGTGAATGAAGGGGCTCCCGCCCATCCCCAGATACGGGCGATGAATCCTTCCCTTTTCACAAGCCGGTGAAGCTCGGCATCCAGCGGGGTGTGCGCCGCGCATTGCTTCATGAGCCTGTGCCAGTCCCAGTCTTCCTGGAGGACCACTTCTCCGCGTCCGGCCTCGGCGCCGCGCTCCACCTGGAGACCGCATTGGAAGACCCGTGCCGGGCGATCCTGCGAAATGAAAAGCTTTGCGCAGCCGAAGTTCACGCCGCTGGAGACAGGCTTGGCGTCCCGGTCGGCGCGCGGCACCCAGCAGATCCACTGCCAGTAGACGCCCCGGCCCCAGCGGTCCGTCACAAAGCCCGTTCCGTACTCCTCTTCCAGGCGGAACTTGAGGATGCGGGTGATGCGCTCGTGCGGCTCGAGGTTGCCCACGCGGATGCCCTTGTCGAAATCGATCCACTCGGTGCGAAATGCCTCGCCGGTCGGTGCCTCGACTGCCCTGCCCTCCGTGCGCGCCAGGGGAAGCCAGTCCTTGCCAGTCGGTCGCCTTTTCATGAGATCTATTTTGCATGCCCGCGAACGGGCGTGTATAGTACGGAGGGGAGCAGTCTCTCCAGCCTCTGCACGCTGTCTGACAGGCCGCCTACCCTGTTCCGGCGCATCCAGAGCCTGCGGTACTCGCCAATTGCAAAGCGAAGCTCCTCGTGAGCCAGGGCCGTGACCTTGCCGTCATCCTGCGCGCCCTCCAGGAGAGCCTGCGCATGGTCACATTCGAGGCGGAGCAGGCGCACGGTGTTGGCGTACTCCTCAATGATGAGTTCTGCATCAGGCCGATCCATCCTGGCCTCGGCAAGCCGGGACGCGGAAGAATCCACCCATGCCCGGGCCTCCCTGAGCGCGTCCGCGGAAAGCTCCTTTGGATCGATGACGTCCCTGCGGTTGAGCAGGATGTAGAAGAGGGCGCTCCCGTTGTGCTTCAGGGGCCCTTCGTGACGATACGTATTGCCTAAGTCCCGGGCAAGCCTGCCCATGATGCCGGCCCGATCGCGAAAGACGTGCATGTCGAGCTCGCCGCTGAAGTCGGTTGCGCTGTTCGCTTCGAGGCACCAGGAAAGAGCAGCGCCGGCCGCGTAGCCGGGAAAGCTTACCGGCAGGACCTGCAGGTGCCCGCCGTCACCCCAGTCCGTGTTCAGGAAACCCGCGGCCCCATGCGCCAGCCCGGCGCGCGCCGCGGCGCGGATGTTTGCAAGGCAGTTGTCAGTGCGCCCGGCAAGGGAGTTCCAGGAAGAGGTCCCCGGGCAGACCCACCAGGGCACGCCCGACTGCCGGTACAGGGCCCCGTGCTCCTCGAAAGGATGGTTCGCCTCGTAGCCCCACTCCAGCGCAATCCCGTCCCGCGGGAGCTCGGGCACGAGGGCGGGATACTGCATGATGATGTCCCCCCAGTACAGGAGGATGTGCGCATGCGCGGTGGTCAACCGATGGATCTTCTGGAGGAACTCCAGGTACAGGCGGCCCTTGCCCACCCGCTCGCAGAGCTCTTGGCTTTTCCCCATGCCCAGGTCGAATGTCTCGTCACAATTCGCATTGAAGAGCCGGGACGAGAAATGGGGAAGAAGCTCGGTGTACAAGCCGTCAAGAAACTCGAGACATGCGGGGTTGGTGGGATCCAGACCATAGGGCTCGCTGCTGTTTTCCCCCCATGGAGACTCGAACCCGTCGGGGCATTCCGCGAGGTCCCGGTAGCGCGTGCGGCCGAGCCAGCGGTGCATGTGGCCAAATGAGTTCTGATTGGGAACGAGCTCGATGAACCGCTCCCTGCAGTATGCGTCAAGGACCAGGATTTCCTCCCCCGTCATCGGGCTCGCCTCCGCCCAGACTTCCCGGTGCGCCGAATAGGCGAACGTGTGCTCCATGTAGAGCTGGAGGTGATTGATCTTGAGCTCGGAGAGCAGGTCCACCACGGAGAAAAGCGTCTCCATGGTGGGCACCTTGTCCCGGGAGATATCGAGCAGGAGACCCCGCACGGGGAAATCCGGCCAGTCCACGATCTCCCCGGCCGGGATAGCGCCCAGGTTCTGCCGGATGACCTGGCCAAGGGTCGTCACGGCATATGACATGCCCGGCTCATCGGATGCGGTCAGCGCGATGCCTGCCGGGGAGATATTCAGGCGATAGTGTTCCGCCCTTTCGCTGGGCACAACCGCAAGGGAGACTGACGGCGAGCCGCCAAACTCACCCGCGCCAATGCGCCACTCCAGGCCCAACAGGCCGCGCGCCATCTTCTGCAACCGCCGCGCGGCAGGAAGAAGTGCCTGGGCGTTTCCCAGGAGGGCAATGCGCGCGCCCGCGGGGGCCTTGAAAGATCCCGTCCCCGGCCGGATATCGCGGGGACGCGGGAGGTAGACCAGGTCAGCGAGCGAACCCACGAATGCCTAATTGCCGTAGGGCTGACCAAGGACAAAAGTGGAGAGCCTGTCAGCCTCCAGGTACTTCTTGAAAGCAGCCTGTATCTCGGCCGTGGTCAGGCCTTCGTACCTGCGCGCAACATCGAACAGACGGTTGAGAGAAAGTCCTTCTTCATTATAGCCGATCCAGCTTTGGGCGATGTCCGACGCAGTCTGATTGGAGAGCTCGATCTGGCGCAGCGCCTGTCCCTTTGCAAGATGCAGGTCCTGCTCGGACAACGGCGCGTCCCCCATTGCCTGCACCATCTGCAATGCAATCTGCCGCGCTTCCTTCACCTTGTCCGGGGAGGCGCCGAGGCTCAGCGAAAACTGCGAACGTGTCCTGCCGAATCCGGCGGAGCTCCCGACGCTGTACACCAGGCCGCGCTTGACCCGCAGCTCGCGATAGAGCGGGCTGGCAAAACTGTCTCCGCCGAGAAACTCGGTCCCCAGCTGCAGCGCGTAGTGGATGGGGTCGTCGTACGTCATGGGCAGAGTCTCTGCCAGCACGACCGCGTTCTGCTCGCGCACGGCGTCGGGTATGAATACCTCGGAAGCCGCCGAGGGTGGAGCGGGCTGGTAGTCCAGCACCGGTTTCGGGCCCGATGCTTTCCACGCCCCGAAGTACTTCTCAATGACAGCGCGCGCGGTCTCCGGCTCTATCCTGCCCATCACGACGATCGTGGTCTCGTCCGGTCTCATCACCGCCTGGTGATACGCGCGCACCGCGTCGATGGTGAGCGAGCCGACAGATTCGGGGCTCGGCCTCCGCAGCGAGGGGTCCCCGGCGGGCACCAGTCCTTTCTGAACAGCCATGCGGAACTGGAAGACCGGGCTCTGCACGTTGCCTGCCGCCTGCCTGCTCTGGATGGGCTGCTGGCTTGCAAAGGCATCCGGCGGAAGGGCCGGTTGAAGCAGGTCCCCGCTCAGAAGCTCGACACCCTTGTCGAAATATTCCGGCAGCACACCCATCGAAAAAGACGTGCCTGCCGAGTAGTCGGCGCCGATGGAATCCCACGCTGCCTCGAAATCGTCCCGGGTCATGCCTTTCGGGCCCCAGGCCAACAGCGTGTTCACCATGTCCTCCACGCCTTCCTGGCCGGGGGGCGCCTGCAGGTTTTCACTGGTATGGACGCTTCCGTAGAGGCTCACCGCGCTCGTGGAGGAGAGGGGCTGCACGACAAGCCGCAGGCCATTGGACAGGTCGTAGATCGTCGGGGAGAACAGCGGCGTCGGGTGGGGCAGCTTTGCCAGGGCCGCGTCGGCCCAGGCGGGAAGCTCGACGGGCTTGTCGGGTGTGGAGGCAAAAGACTCGGGGGAACCGAATGCCTGGCCGCCCCGGGTCGCCTGCGCGCTGGGAGCAGGAGTCAGCACGAGGGTAATGGCGTGATCGAAGTCCAGAAGGCGCGCGGCAGAAGCGTTCACGGCATCCGCATCGACCTTCTGGAGCAATTGCGCCTCACTGTCGGGGGAATCCTGGCCCTTCACCGCCACGGCATCCGTCCACGAGTCGGCAAGGCCTGAAATCGAATTGCCGCGCAGCGCGCTTTCCAGCACGACGCGCCGGCGCTCGGCCTCAATGAGATCCGCCGGGATACCAGCCATGGCCTTCTTGACTGCGCCTTTCAGCTCCTCTTGCAGGGCCTTTTCATCTCCTCCCCTGGGGAAGGCCGCCCAGACGGTGGCGTAGCCGGCGTCGGGGAACGTCTGCATGGAGAAGCCGGCGTTGAGCGCCTTGCCCTCGTAGGCAAGCTCGGTAATGGCGCCGCGGGGCGAGTCCATGACCCGGGAAAGAATCTCCGCGGCCGGGTAGTCGGGATCCTTGTAGCCCGGCGTGCGGAAGATATAAGCGACAAATCCGTAGGCCTCGTCGGTCGTGGAGGCGAACGTATCCGGCACCACGGGCTGGAGCGCGATCTCCTGCCGGGGCGGCGCGGCTTTCTTCGGAATCGACCCGTAGAGCTGCTTCACTTTTGCGAGGGCCGCCTCAGGGGCCAGGTCACCGACGAGAACAAGAAGGGCATTGTTGGGCCCATACCAGCTCTGGTGAAAGCTCTTCAGCATGTCGGCCGTCGTGGCGTCGAACGTGGCTTTTGTGCCGAGACCGGTGTCCGAGTAGGGAGTGCCGGCAAAGATACGCTCCCGCGCCCTGGCCTGCAGGACATAGGACGGGCTGGAATTGTCCCGGGCCACCTCCTGCTCGATGGCCCCGCGCTCCTTTTCCCAGGCGGACTGGTCATCGTCGATACCGGCCAGCCGGATGGCATCCATGCGCAGGGTCAGGTCAAGGTCATCAGCCGGCACCGTGTGATAGTACGTAGTGGTCGTGGAGAGGGTGAACGCATTCTGGTCCCCGCCGAGCTGCGCCGTGATTGCGGAGAGCTGGTCTCCGGACAGCTCGGAGGAGCCGCGGAACATCATGTGCTCCTGCGCGTGAGCCATTCCCGGGAATCCCGGAGGGGACTGGTTGGCCCCGGCAAAGAATGTGAGCTGCTGCGCCACCACCGGTGCAAGAGAGGTCTTCACGATGATGACACGCAGCCCATTGTCCAGGGTGGCGCGGAGGACGCCGTTGTCCGCCGCAGGGCGGGCGCCGGCGCCCGTGTGCATGGTGCCGCAGCCGGAAAGGAGCAGGACGCCGCTTGCAAGCGCCGCAAACAGGGCCCGCTGAAGCCTGGCGCGGTGAGCGCGCAGAGCAGAACCGCCGAACATGTGTATGGCCATGAGGAAAAATAGCATTCCTGGGCGCTGCCGGCTACGGCAGGGCGCGCTACATGTATACGAAGGGGATGAGGTCTTCTTCGGTGTGCTTGAGATTCGTATCCGACCAGCGGTCCCGCAGGCCGCGCGCCAGGCTCTCCGCTTCGGCCAGGTAGCGCCCAAAGAGTGCGCGATGATCGGGCGGGGCAGGCTCGGCGGCCGCCGCCGGCGCCCGGGTCAGCGCTTCTGCCAGCCCGAAGGCGTGATGGCGGGGTGCAAAAGCAGCGTGCTGCCAGGAGCCGCTGTGGATGTCGAAGCGGTAAAGAGGCAAAAAATGCTTCCCCTGCTCTGCCACGAACAGGATGGCGCGGCAGACGAAATCGACTTCCTCGTCCGTGTGAAGGAAGTGCAGGTTCACACGGGCCCAGCCCGGCTTGAGGCCGATGTTGCCGCCCATGATCGAGCGCCGCAGGTCCCGGGACTTCTTCGCGTCGATGTGGAGGATCCGGTGTCCGTACGGTGCGGCGCACGAGCATCCGGCCCTGCTCTGGATCCCGAACAGGTCATTGAGGAGCCGGGTGACGAAGCGCGGGTGCAGCCAGGACGTTCCCACTCTTATATTGAAGGAGAAAATCGGCAGCCTGTGCTCAGGGCCGACATTGCCCATGAGGTCGATGGCCGGGTGTGTGGAAAGAGCTTTGTGCACCCTGCGGACAATGTCACGTTCACGGGCCGCGACCAGCTCAGAACCGAGTTTTTCCTTCAGCTCCATGGCGAGCGCGGCGCGGAGAGTCTGCAGGATCCCCGGCGTGCCGGCTTTCTCCCTGACCTCGATGTCCGCGCTGTAGGCCTGGTCGTCGAAGCTCACGAAATCCACCGTGCCCCCGGCGCCCACCGTGGGGGGAAGATCGGCGCGGTAGATCCTGCGGTGAAAGACGAGAACGCCGCAGCTTCCCGGGCCCCCGAGGAACTTGTGCGGGGAGAAATAGACAGCGTCGAACCCTGACTCGGCGTCATGCCGCATGTCGATGGGCTCATAGGGGGCCAGGGCGGCAAAATCGAAAAACGCAAGGGCGTCGTGGCGGTGCAGGATCCGCGCAACCTCGTGCACAGGGGTTTTCACGCCCGTGACATTGGAGGCTGCGGAGAAAGCGCCGACCTTGCGCCTGCCTGCGTACTGGGCCCGTGATACCTTGGCCCGAAGGTCATCCAGGTCCAGAAGGCCCTCCGGGGTGAGCTCGATTTCCACGACCTCGGCGTAGCACTCCCGCCAGGAGACCTCGTTGGAGTGATGCTCATACGGGCCGACAAAGACCACGGGACGCGATGCGCGCAGCAGGGCGGCGAGATTCTCATTCTGGTCGGCAGGCAGATGCTCCTTGAACAGCGTTGTGAAGAAATCCTTGCCCGCAGGCGGGACGTAGATGCCGAGGATCTGCTGGAGATGGTGCACGGCCGCGGTGGCCCCGGCGCCAACGGTGACGATCATGTGCTCGGGCCCCGCGTTCACGAGCCTCTTGATCGTTGCCTCCGCTTCGCGGAGACGCTCGGAGGTGATGGTGCCCGTTGCATCGTCCTCCGTGTGCGTGTTGCCGTACAACTCCAGCACGCTGCGCATGAGGTCTTCAATGAAAGTCACCCCGCGGCCTGAGGCCGTGTGGTCGGCATAGGTGACCCGCCTGCTGCCGAACGGCGTCTCGATCTGCGCATTTTCCCCGATGATGCTTGTGCGCGTAGAGTCCCAGAAATCGGTCCCCGCCCCCTGCTCTTGCATATCCATCTCCCCGTCCCGTATGACTGTAGCATGAACAAGGCGGAAATGCGCGCCGTCATGAAGCGACGCCTGACCGGGATCGACCCGGCAGACCTTGCCGAGCGGAGTGCGGCCATGGCCGGGCGCCTTGCCCTGACCGAGGCCTGGGGCCGGGCTGACACGATCTTGTGCTTCCTGTCCATGCCGCACGAGCTGGATACCGCAGGGGTGATCCTGGCGGCGCGCGCGCGGGGCAAAGCCGTCGCGGTGCCGCGCATCCAGGGGAATGACATCCGCTTCGTGGTCATGCCGACGGATGCCGGCGAGCTTCCCCGCGATGCCTGGGGCATACCGGAACCTGGTCCGGCGTGGCTGCCGCTGGACATCGCGCGCGCGGGGCACGTGCTCGTGACCGCGCCGGGCCTGGCCTTCGACCGGCAGGGCAACCGGCTGGGCAGGGGAAAGGGCTACTACGACCGGTTCCTGGACGGGGCCCGGCGCGCCGCGGGAAGCATCATCGTGCTCGGTATCTGCCTTGCGGACCAGCTCGTGGATGCGGTTCCGCACGTGGAAAGGGACCAGCGGCTGGACGGCGTCGTCACGGAGAGGGAAACAATCCTCGTCACGGCTTGATTCGCACACACAGCCAGATTACATTGCACACGGTCAAAGGGAGAAAAATACATGGGAATCATAAAATCGGCGCTCGAAATTGCTATGGAGAACTCCAAGGGAATAGAAGCCAACAAGGAGCTGGTGGAGACGAACCGGCTCCGGGACGAGGGGAAAAAGCTCGTCTCGAAGATGCTGGAGGACTCCTCCTTCGATCTCAAGGCAGTCCTCAAAGGCTATGACGCGCCGCAGGCCCGGCTGGTCAGGGAGGGCCTTGTCCAGTCGCTGCTCGCCAACCTCGTCCTCCCGATTGACGAGTTCGCAATGAAAGACTTGAAGCGCATAGGGGAAGCAGTATCCCTTGCCGTCACGGACGCGCGCAAGGTGACCACGATATTCAGCCAGCTGGACGGTTTCTTCAAGGAATACGTCGGTGAGCGCAAGCGCCTTGTGGAAACCGTCGAACGCCAGTACTCCCTGAAGCTGAAGAAAAAAGAAGAGGAGATGTCCCGGCAGATGGGGCGGCCGGTGAAGATCAACCCGGCAGCAGACCCCGAGTTCCAGTCAATGATCCGCCAGTACCTCTCACAGCTCGACGTGAAATACGGGGAAGTGCTGGACGGGGCCAAGGAAGAGATCAGGACAATTTTCTCCAAATCCGCATGAGGTACGTTGCCGACCTGCACGTGCACTCCCGGTTTTCGCGGGCCACGAGCAGGGAGGCTGACCTGGCGGGCTTCTATCAGTGGGCCAGGATCAAGGGCATCGGGGTCGTGGGCACCGGGGATTTCACCCACCCCGGTTGGTGTGCGGAGCTCGAAGCCGAGCTCGTGGAGAAGGACGGGCTCTACGCGCTCAAGCAGGCGCCCGAGGGCTCGCCCCTGGAAGGGGCGGTGGCTGCGGACAGCGAGGTCCGTTTCATCCTCACCACCGAGATCAGCTCCATCTATAAAAAGAACGGACAGGTCCGAAAGGTGCACAGCCTGATCGGCGTACCCACGCTGGAAGACGCGCGCAGGCTGGGGACGAAGCTTGCGGCTGTCGGCAACATCGCCTCGGACGGGCGGCCCATTCTCGGCCTGGACCCCAAGGACCTGCTCTCCATGCTCCTGGAGACTTCGGAGGAGGCGTTTCTCATACCCGCCCACATCTGGACCCCCTGGTTCTCCCTCTTCGGCTCCAAGTCAGGTTTCGACCGGATTGAAGACTGCTTCGAGGAGCTTACCCCGCACATCTTCGCCCTGGAGACGGGTCTTTCATCCGATCCGTTGATGAACTGGCGCTGGAGCGCCCTTGACCGCTACCGCCTGGTCTCCAGCTCGGATGCGCACTCGCCGGGCAAGCTCGGCAGGGAGGCCAATCTTTTCGACACCGAGCGGAGCTGGGGTGGCCTGGTGGAATCGCTGCGAACCGGCAAGGGTTTCCTGGGGACGCTCGAGTTCTACCCGGAGGAGGGGAAGTATCACCTGGACGGCCACCGCAAGTGCGGGGTCTGCATGGAGCCGGATCAGACGCTCAAGGCCGGCGGCATGTGTTCCGTCTGCGGCACCCCGGTCACCGTGGGAGTGCTCAACAGGGTGCTTACCCTCGCGGACCGCGCGGAGCCCGTGCAGCCTCGGACCGCGGAAAGCTTCCGCTACATCATTCCCCTCCCTGAGCTCCTTGCAGAGATAGCGGGCAGCGGCCCCGGATCGAAGACCGTGAGCGCGTTGTACGCGCGCATCATCACTGCATTCGGCAGCGAGTACAGGTTCCTCCTCGACGTCCCGGTGGAAGATATTGCGCGCTCCCACGGCGCGCTCCTGGCCGAGGCTGTTCGGCGCATGCGGGAGGGACGGATCGATCCCCGGCCCGGCTACGACGGGGAGTTCGGTGTTATCCGGGTTTTCGACGATGCGGAGCTCACCCGGCTCAGGGGGCAGGATGAGCTTTTTCAGATGGGACACGCATCGGTTCCGCGAAAGGCTCGTGCGGCTCTCCTTGCCCGCCCCGCGCGTGCCCAGGAGGCGGTGCCTGAGGAATCCACGCTCCTGGATGACGAGCAGCGCGCCATCGTTGACTGTGATTCCCCGCGCAGCCTGGTCATCGCCGGTCCCGGCACCGGGAAGACGCGGCTGCTCGTGGGCTGGATCGCGCATCACGTACGCGGAGGGTCCGTGGAGCCAGGCCGGGTCCTTGCCCTTACATTCACCAACCGTGCTGCCGGGGAGCTGAAAGACCGGCTCGCCCTCCTGCTGCCCCGGCAGGCGGAAAAACTCACGGCGTCGACATTTCATTCCTTCTGCTGGTCCGTCCTCAAAGAGCGCGATCCCTCTCTCCTTTCGGTCTATGCCCCTTCCCAGCGGGCCGACCTGCTGGAGTCAGTCATCCCGGGCGGCGGGGCCGGCAGCGCCGCCACGTCGAAGGCCGAATCCGCGGGGTACCGCGATGCCATCGCGGACCGCATGGAGCGGTGCTGGGAAGGGATGGAGGAGCCGGACCCGGAATTGCGCCTTGTGATGGACAGGTATGAGGAGGAGCTGCGGCGCATCGGCGGCGCGGATCTCTCCTCCCTGGTGATGCGATTGAGCGGTGCGCTGAAGGCCGACGCTGCGCTGCGCGCGGAAGTGTGCGCGCGTTACGACCTCATCGCCCTGGACGAGCTCCAGGATATCAACAGGCCCCAGTATGACCTGCTCATGCAGATCTGTCCTTCGGCGAAGTACGTGCTGGGCATTGGGGATCCTGACCAGGCCATCTATGGATTTCGCGGCTCGGACAGGGAGCTCTTTTTCCGCTTCGCTGAGGAGACTGCCGCACGCACGTTCTCTCTGGCGCGCAACTACCGCTCCGCCGGCGCCATCGTGTCTGCGGCGGACGCGTTGATTTCCCCTGCGCGCGCACCAGGTGTGCCCCGTCTCACGGCCGTCCGGTCGGAGGGCTGCAAGATACGCCTGCTCAAGGCCGCAGACCCGCAGGAAGAAGGCAGGCTGATCGCCGACTCGATCAGCGACCTTGTGGGCGGCGTGGATTCCGTATCCGTGGACGCGGCACGGCTGCGCGAGCGCCAGAATGCCGCGGAGTACCGTGGCCGCCAGAATGCCGCGGAGTACCGTGGCCGCGGAAGCTGCGGGTTCGCCGACATCGCGATCCTCTTCCGAACGCGCGCCGTTCGAGATGCGCTTCTTCCCGCGCTGGCCGGCGCCGGCCTGCCGCTGACGTCCGGGGCAGGCACCCCGCTCGCGGAGGAAGAGCCATTCCGCTCCCTGGTCGCGGCGCTGCGCCTGGTTGTCACGCCGGCTGATCCTGTATCCCTGCGCATCCTCCGCGCTCACGCGGCCGGGACCCGCAGCGCAGCTTCGGTTGAGGACTGGCTTGCGCGCCGGGTCGAGCTTGCACGGATGGCCGGCATGGAAGGCATCTGCGCCCTCATGGACGAGGCGCGGGCCGGCCTGGTGCGGTTTGACACCTCCCGGCCGGAAGTGGAGCTCGGTGAAGAAGTGCTCCGCGATTTCGCGGCGGAGCACGGGTCGGACCTTCCCGGGTTCATCTCACGCGTGTCCCTGTGCGCGCGTAAAAGTGAAAGGGCCCGGGCCGCACAGAAAGTGGCTCTCCTGACATTCCATGCTGCCAAGGGACTGGAGTTCCCCGTCGTCTTCATCGCCGGCGCGGAGGAAGGCATTACGCCGCCACGGTACTCCGTGGATTCTGCACCGCTGCCCGGGCGCGGTAGTCCGCGCATTTTCTCAGATGACCTGGAAGAGGAGCGCAGGCTGTTCTATGTCGCGCTCACGCGGGCCCGTGACATTCTCTTTGTCAGCCATTGCGCGCGGCGCCGCATGTACGGAAAGGTGCAGGAAGCTTCACCGAGCCGCTTCCTTGCCGAAATACCTGCGCACTGCCGGCTCGACAAGACCCCGCGCCGGCCCCCGCGGAATCACCAGCTCACGCTGTTCGGCTGAGCTTCCGCCGCCTGCGCGTAATCAGCTTCATCACCTCGAACCACGCGATACTGAAGAGACCGGCGGCAAACGCGATGGCGAGGTCCGGCGGGTGCATGGCGGCGAAGTGGAAAAGGCGCTGCAGCCCCGGGACGTAGACCACGA
>Ga0265316_10001873_pt1 | contig 22101 bp, 17 predicted proteins | sample 4522metaG_FD_202092 | JGI IMG/M metagenome (GOLD analysis project Ga0265316, IMG submission 202092) | Rhizosphere microbial communities from Carex aquatilis grown in University of Washington, Seatle, WA, United States - 4-5-22 metaG | ecosystem: Host-associated > Plants > Roots > Rhizosphere >... | reverse complement strand
AAGCCGGGCGGCGTCCACGATGCAGGCGTGAACGAGCTTGTCAATGACCAGGATGTCATCCCGGCCGACCAGCGCGCAAATGGTTCCGACCGCCGTGGCGTAACCGGATGAAAAACCGAGTGCGGCTTCGGCGCCTTTGAAGTGCGCGAGCGCTTCCTCCAATTCGTGAAGTGGCGCGAGTGAGCCGCAAATCAGGCGCGAGGCGCCGGCGCCGGCGCCAAATCTTTTCACGGTCTGGATGGCGGCGTTCTTGAGCAGCGGATCATTGGCCAGGCCAAGATAATCATTCGATGAAAAATTCAGCAGCGTTTGGCCGCCGGTTTGGAGGCGCGTGCCCTGTGGCGAATCCACACGATGCAACCCGCGGAGCAAACCCTGGCCGCGGATGGTGGCGAGGCGCTGCTGCAATTCTGCGTCGAAGGACATTCCTCCTGAATTTACGGTTTGCGATTTGCGTTTTACGAGCAAAAAGGCGGAAGGTGCTTCAAGCGAAAATCAGAAATCCCGGATTAGTCTGGCGGGATCACCCACCGACCGTCAATCATGCTGGCGGACACGGGGCCGGCATGGGCAATCACGGTTTCATGGATGTCCCGGCTTTTGCCATCATCCGGGATGGCAATCAAATCGGCGAAAGCGTCCCCGGCGAGCTCGCCGATTTGTCCGCTCATACCCAGCGCCCGCGCGCCGTTAAGGGTGGCCATCCGGAGAATTTCCGCCGGTGAAATCGTTTTATCGTTGGCGGCCAGGGCGCGCATTTCCTCGAACAGGTTCAGTTCGGGCTTTTGCTTTCCAGGCTTGCAAACGGTGGCGAGGCTGTCGGTGCCGAGGCACAGGTTGACACCCGCATTGGCCAGCCGTTCGCGCCGGAACGGCGGGTGGCGGAAATAGGCGTGGCTGCGCGGGCAATGAACGACGTTCACCCGGTGTTGGCCGAGCAGGGCGGCGTCGCCGCGCGCCAGCAAATTGGCGTGGGCGGCGATTAGATTTTTTCCGAGCATTTTGTTGCGGGCGAGGTGTTCGACCGGTGAGCCAAGGCCGCAATCGGAGTTGTCCCGCTCATTGCGCTGCAGCCAGTCAAACATCTCCCCCCGGGCATGAACAAACATTTCAAATTCCTGCTCGGACTCGGCGACGTGGGTGCAAAGCGGCCAGCGCCGTTTCCGCGCGACCCGGGCGCTGCGCCGAAGCAGTTCCGGCAGGGTGGAGTAGGGGGCATGAGGCGAAAGCGAGGCCGAGCAGCGCGCGTGGGAAAGCGAATCGATTTTTTGCACGATTTCCCGGAGAATTTCCCCGGGGTTCCGGCGGGCGCGAATTCCGGTCATTTCCAGAAAGGAAAAAACCCGCAACGGCGTGGCATCCCAGACTTCCGGCAGGAGATCGGGCATGGCTTCGATGTCCGCGACGGTCGTGGTCCCGCTGCGCAGCAGCATGTGCGCGCCGTGCAGCCAGGAGTGCGCGTAGTCGGAATAACTCCACGCGGTTTTTGCGGCGGTGATGAGCGGGATCCAGTCGGTAAAGGTCCTGGGCGGCGGCAGATTGCCGGCCATGTCGGTGTAGTCAAGGTGGCAATGAGCGTTGACGAGACCGGGCAGCAAAACCACTTCACCCAGGTCAAAAACTTCCTCCCCGGCTTCCGATTTCAAATCGGCCCAGGCACCGGCAGCCCGAAGGCGGTTGCCCCCAACCAGCACCGCCCCGTTTTCCAGGGGCGGTCGTGAGACGGGTAGAATCGTTCGGGCACGGAGAATCATCAAATGGCGGATTCCTGGCGGCGGGATTTGGTGCGGGCGGCGACTTTATGTTTTTTCGTCTTCCGCTTGCTGTGGCGTTTCCGGATTTGCTGTTCAATTTTTCTCGTCACGCCGTCGATGGCCGCGTACAGGTCGCTTTCGCGGTCTTCGGCAAACAAGTCCGGGCCGCGCACGGCCAGGCGCATGGAACAACTGAATTGCAGTTCGGGCGCGCGAGTGTGGTCGTGTTCCAGTGTGATGCGGGCGTCAATGGCGCGTTCGTCAAAATGATCGAGTTTTTGCAGCCGCTTGAGCACATGATCTTCAATGGCCTTGGTCAAGGTGACGTTGTGCGTCGAGAGAATCAATTTCATGCCGCCAAGATGGATTTAATCGGCGGCAAAATCCAGTTTTTCTGTAAAAGCCGACGGTCGCAGCGAATATTGTGCCATTTTTGCTTGTGGCTTTAATCATTCTGAGCTAGACTGGGAAGACTGATGGTTCAAAGTTTACAGTTGTCCGCCCGCCTCACCCAATCGTTGGTGCTGGCGCCGCAGTTGCAACAGTCGCTGGCGTTGCTTCAAGCGCCAACGCTGGAGTTGAAGGCGTTGGTCGAGCAGGAATTGCAGCAGAATCCCGTGCTGGAGGAAGTCTCGTCACCCGAACCCGATTCCAACGATCAACTGACCGTGGACGGGGATGAAACCGACGCCCCCGCCGAACAATTGGAACCGCCCGGAGGCGTGGCGGGCGATACCACGCTGATAAAAAATGGCGAAACTACGGATGCGCCGGCAGACGATTTTCAAACGGAATTTGACCGGCTGGTTCAGCTTGACCAGGAGTGGCGCGACCATTTCGCACAGACCAACATTCCAATCCGCCAGTCCGCCGAGGATGAGGAAAAACGCCAGTTCATGTTCGATTCGCTGGCGGCGGGCACGACGCTGTCGCAGGTCCTGATGGATCAGGTGCGCGAGACGGAATTGAACGAGGAGCAACGCCACATAGCGGAATTGATCATCGGCAACATTGATGATTATGGTTATCTCAAGGCGTCGGTTGCGGAAATGTCCGCCACCACCAATCTGCCGGAGGAAAAAATTTCGGAGGTGTTGAAAGTCATTCACACTTTCGATCCCCCGGGGGTCGGCGCGCTTGATTTGCGCGAATGCCTCGTGCTGCAACTGGAACGCGCCGGCCGGCTGGATTCCCTCGAATACCGCATTGTGCGTGATTTCATGGACGCGCTCGGCAAACGGCGCATTCCGGAAATTGCCCGCGGCACCGGCTACACCGTGGAGGAGGTCCAGGACGCGCTGGGCCGCATCGGACGTCTGGAGCCCAGGCCGGGCCGGGCTTTTTTGCCGGACACCGATCAATACGTTCTGCCCGAGGTCTTCGTGCAAAAGGTCGGCAACGATTTTGTGGTGACCACCAACGACGAGCACATTCCGCATTTGCGCATCAGCAACATCTACAAGGACCTGATGTCGCAGGGCGAAAATTCCGCCGAGGTGAAAAATTACATCCGCGAAAAAATCCGCGCCGGAAAATTTCTCATTAAAAGCCTGCACCAGCGCCAGCAAACCATCCTGAACATCGCCAAGGAAATCGTAAAACGCCAGCGTGATTTCATGAAAAAGGGCGTCGCCCATTTGCGGCCGATGACGATGGCGCAGGTGGCTGATGTGGTGGGTGTGCACGAAACCACCGTGAGCCGCGCGGTTTCCGCCAAATACATGCAGACGCCGCAGGGCGTGTTCGAGATGAAATTTTTCTTCACCGCCGGCCTGCAAACCGCGACCGGCGACGGCGTGTCCAACACGAGCGTGAAGGACATGATTGCCGAAATCTTCAAGAACGAAGAGACCACCAAGCCGTTGTCGGACCAGGAGGTTGTGAAAATGCTCGGGGACAAGGGCATCAGCATCGCGCGCCGCACGGTTGCCAAATACCGTTCCGAACTGAACATCCTCCCCTCGAACCTGCGCAAGGTTTACTGAAAATATTTCCACTCGCTCCGCCACCGGCACCGAGCGCTATCCGCTACCGTGGTCGTTGACGCCCCGCTTTGAATCGTTAGCCTGTCAAGGTGAGCCTTGCATTCACAGAGGATACCGAAGTCATCAATTGGGAACAGCTGGCGGTGGTGTTCCGGCGCGCGCCGCTGGGCAATCGGGACCCCGTTAAATTACGGGAAACATTTCAGAACAGTCCGATCCGGTGTTTTGTTTGGGACGGCAAGGAATTGGTTGGTGCGGGCCGGGCGATTACCGACGGCGTGCGATACAGTGTGATCTTTGATGTCGTGCTGTTGCCGGAGTATCAAGGCCGGGGAATCGGGAAACAGATCATGAGCTTTCTGACGGACCGGTCGAAGGCCGCGGCAGTTTTATTGCATGCGGTGCCGGGCAAGGAAGGGTTTTATGCGAAGCTCGGTTATCGGAAGATGAAGACCGCGATGGCGAAGTTTCCCAATCCGGAAGCACAAGAGAAAACCGGATACATTGAATGATGGGTAGTCGCCTGATTTGCAGGCGACGAGGTGACAAGTCGTTTGGGCCAGCACTCCTTGCGTCGTGCCCTACAACCAAACCAGGGCGCTGCCGAATGATGGCGCGGATGGAGCCCTGAATGCAATCTTGCCAAGCGCTTTGGTGTTTTGTCTAATTCGTCCGTGCTCAATCAGCAGACACTCAACCGTCCCGCCAGTTTTTCCGGCATTGGCCTGCACAGCGGCAACCGGGTGAACATGACGATTCTGCCCGCGCCCGCGAACAGCGGCGTGCGGTTCCGCCGCGTGGACCTGGAAGGCAAACCGGAAATCGAGGCGCGCGTGGAAAACGTGGCCGAGACGACCCGCTCGACCACGCTGGCCAGGGGCAACGTGAAAATTCACACCGTTGAGCATGTGCTGGCCGCGCTCGCGGGTTACGGCATCGATAATGCCGTCATCGAACTGGATTCGAACGAACCGCCGATTGCCGACGGCAGTTCGCGCGAGTTCTGCAAAATCATCCAGGCCGCCGGCATCGTGCCGCAGGCGGAAAAGCGCGAGACCTATTCGCCGACCGAACCGATCGAGCTGGAATCCGGCGAGACGGTGATGACGCTGTTTCCCGACGAGGGTTTCAAAATTACCTGCACAAGCGCGGACAAGCAGGGGCGGTTTACGCAATTTTACAGCACGGAAGTCACGCCCAAAACCTGGGAACGGGAACTGTCCCACGCGCGGACGTTTTGTTTTTTCGAGGAAATCGAGCATCTCATCAAAAACAATCTGATCAAGGGTGGCAGCCTGGAAAACGCGGTGGTCATCCGCGATGACGCGGTGCTGACGACCGAGCCGCTGCGATATCCCGAGGAATTTGTGCGGCACAAGATGCTGGACATCGTGGGCGACCTGTCGCTGCTCGGGCGCCCGGTGCGCGGGCATTTGATTGCCGTCCGGCCGAGCCACGCGGCGAATTGCGAGATGGTCCGCCAGATTTCCGCGCAGATGACCAAGCCGTTGCGGGCCGCGCAGGCGTTTGGCCCGCCGCCGGTGATGGGCAATGGCGCAGCGGTGGAGATTTCCGCCGCCGAGCAGGAGCAGGGCGTAATGAACATCGAGCAGATCATGCAGTTGCTGCCGCACCGTTATCCGATGCTGATGTTGGATCGCGTGGTCAGGGTGGAAGCCATGCGCATCACGGCGGTTAAAAATGTTTCCATGAACGAACCGTATTTCCAGGGACATTTTCCGGGTCATCCCATCATGCCGGGGGTGTTTCAGTTGGAGGCCATGGCCCAGGCTGCCGGGTTGTTGATGATCAAACATGCCGAAGAGGGACGGCACCTGGCTTATTTCATGTCCGCCGAGAATGTCAAATGGCGCAAACCGGTTGAGCCCGGCGACGTCCTCATCGTCGAGGTCGAGCTGATGAAAACGCGTGGAAAAATCGGCAAGGCCAAGGGTGTTTGCAAGGTGCGGGGCGAAATCGTCAGCGAAGCGGAGGTCACCTTCATGCTCCGCGCTGAGCCGGAGTAAACGTATGGCCCTGGTTCATCCTTCGGCGGTCATCCATCCCAAGGCAATCGTAGGCGCCGGTTGCGAGATCGGGCCTTATTGCGTCATCGGTGAACACGTCACGCTGGGCGAAGGATGCAAACTCCATTCACATGTCGTCATTGACGGGCATACCCAATTGGGCCGGGAGAATGAAATTTTTCCCTTCGCCAGCATCGGACTGAAGACGCAGGATTTGAAATGGAAAGGCGGCGTCACACGCGTGGAAATCGGTGATCACAATACGTTTCGCGAATACGTCACAATTCACAGTGCGACCGGAGACGGCGACGTCACACAGGTCGGTTCGCACAATCACATCCTGGCCTACTGCCACATCGCGCACAATTGCGCGCTCGGCAGCCACGTCATCATGTCGAACGTGGCGACCCTGGGGGGGCACGTGACGGTGGGGGATTACGCGGTGATTGGCGGGCTGGCGGCCATTCACCAATTTTGCCGGATTGGCAAAATGGCGATGATTGGCGGCTGCTCGAAGGTGGTGCAGGACGTGCCGCCGTTTATGATGGCGGACGGCAATCCGGCGGAGACGCGCACTATCAACAAAATTGGCATGGAGCGGAACGGCATTTCCGAAAAGGCCCAAAGCGCGCTGCGGCAGGCTTACAAGGTTTTATTCCGTGAAGGTCTGACCATTCGCAATGCGGTAATAAAGGTGGAGAAAAAACTGCCGCCGGTGGAAGAAATCCGGCATCTGGTGCAATTCGTCCGGGCCAGCGAGCGGGGAATCAGCAAGTAAAATTTTGTTAAAAAACCTGTTGACATGGTGCTTGGGATTGCTAATTTGACCGCCGTCGGGGTCATAAAAAGATAAAGAGCCGGTTGCCCCTCGGATTTTCGAAAGAAAAGAAGTGAGGGGAAGCGGTTTTTTGTCGTTTGGCGTATTTGGTCGGACTAGTGATTTCAATGTGCCCATGTAGCTCAGTTGGTAGAGCACATCCTTGGTAAGGATGAGGTCATCAGTTCGATCCTGATCATGGGCTCCAGACAATTTGTTGACTAAAAAAACGAAATAAACGCAGGAGAAAAAAATGGCTAAAGAGCAATTTCAACGAACGAAACCGCACGTCAATGTCGGCACCATCGGACACATTGACCACGGCAAATCCACCCTAACAGCAGCCATCGTGGAAGTGCAGGCTAAAAAGGGTCTGGCTACGCCAATTTCCTACGCCGACATCACCAAAGGCGGCACGGTGCGTGACGAAACCAAGACGGTGACCATCGCGGTTTCGCACGTGGAGTATCAGAGCGACAAGCGGCACTACGCCCATATTGATTGTCCCGGCCATGCCGACTTCATCAAAAACATGATTACCGGCGCGGCGCAGATGGACGGGGCCATTCTGGTGGTGGACGCCTCGGAAGGCCCGATGCCACAAACCAAGGAGCACGTGCTCCTGGCCCGCCAGGTCGGCGTGCCCGCCATTGTAGTTTTCTTGAACAAGGTTGACCTTGTGGACGACAAGGAGCTGCTGGATTTGGTGGAAATGGAAGTCCGCGACCTCCTGACCAAGTATGAATTTCCGGGCGACAAGACGCCGATCATTCGCGGCAGCGCGAAAAAGGCGCTGGCGCACGACCCCGAAGGCGCGAAGTCCATCCAGGAATTGCTGGACGCGATTGACTCATTCATCCCGCTGCCGACACGTGAGGTGGACAAGCCGTTCCTGATGTGCATTGAGGACGTGTTCAATATTGAAGGCCGCGGCACCGTGGTGACCGGCCGTGTTGAACGCGGAATGCTCAAGCGCATGGAAGAGGTGGAAATCGTTGGTTTGAAAGACACGCGCAAGACCGTGGCGACCGACATTGAGATGTTCCGCAAACTGCTCGACTCGGCGCAGTGCGGCGACAACGTAGGGGTGTTGCTGCGCGGCACCAAGAAGGACGAGGTCGAGCGCGGCATGGTGTTGTCCAAGCCTGGGACGATCACGCCGCACGTGAAATTCAAGGCGGAGGTTTACGTGTTGTCGAAGGATGAAGGCGGCCGGCACACGCCGTTTTTCACGAAGTACCGTCCGCAATTTTATTTCCGCACCAGCGATGTGACCGGTACGGTTACTTTGGCCCAAGGCGTCGAAATGGTGATGCCGGGTGACAATGTTTCGGTGGAGATTGAATTGATCGCACCGGTCGCGATGGAAAAAGGTCAACGATTCGCCATTCGCGAGGGCGGCCGCACAATTGGCGCCGGTCGCGTGACGGAAGTCATCGCCTAAAACTTTTCCAAATTCGGGAGCGCGGGACCATGAACCCCGCGGTTCCCTTTTTTGTCCGAAAGACAAACGAGATTGGGCGGATACGGCAGTAGCTCAATTGGTAGAGTAGCGGTCTCCAAAACCGTTGGTTGGGGGTTCAAGTCCCTCCTGCCGTGCCAGCCTTCGCCCGAGCGAAGCCAAGGCGGGCAGAAATGTATGGCGAGCTGCGGCTCGGCAAGCCAGTCTGCGAAACGGAGAGGTGGCAGAGTGGTCTATCGCGGCGGTCTTGAAAACCGCTTTGGGTGAAAGCCCAACGGGGGTTCGAATCCCTCCCTCTCCGCCAGTCTTCGCCCGGAGCGAAGCGGAGAACAAAGGCTGTCGGGCCGCAGCGCAAAGCGCGAAGGCAGACTGAAATGGTGATTTTGACCGTGTGCTCCGAGCTGCGACTCGGCAGGCCGGTAAATACTAAAATTGTGAGCAGCTGGACTAAAATTTTAATTTGGGCGGCGGTGGTCGGCGCGATCTTTGGCTATCTTTGGTGGCAGGGACAGATCAGGCTCCTGGCTGCCTACGTGTTGGAAACGCGCGAAGAGTTGAGGAAATGCTCATGGCCGACCTGGGAAGAATTAAAAGGTTCAACGGTGGTCATCACCATTTCCATCGCTTTGATGGGTGCGTTCGTTTACATCATGGATAAAATCTTTTTTGCAATTTTGTTTCAACTTTAAGCAACATGCGCAGCCAGTGGTTTGTCATACATACGCTTTCGGGCCAGGAGCAGAAGGTCAAGGAAAGCATTGAGAAGCGCGTCAAGACCGACGAGATGCACGACTTTGTCAAAGAAGTCCTGGTGCCCATGGAAAAAGTCGTCGAAGTGCGCAATCAAAAGAAGACGGTGTCCAGCCGCAAGTTGTGGCCGGGTTACGTGTTTGTGGACATGGTGTTGCTGGATGAAAACAACCGCATCATTGAAAAGCCGTGGTATTTCATCAAGGAAACCCAGGGAGTAATTGGTTTTGTGGGCGGCGAACCGCCGGTGCCGACGCCGGCGGCGGAAGTCGAGCAAATCAAGGCGCAGATTTCGGCATCCGAGGAAACGGAGAAGCCGAAGGTCAATTTCGAAGTCGGCGAAACGATCAAGATCAACAACGGGCCGTTCCTCAATTTCAGCGGCATCATTGAGGAGATTGATCCCGAACGCGGCAAATTGAAGGTGACCGTGAACATTTTTGGACGCAATACGCCCGTTGAACTGGAGTATTGGCAGGTGGAAAAGGCATAGACGTTTTTATGGCAAAGAAAGTCACAGGACAGATCAAGTTGCAGATTCCGGCGGGGCAGGCAAATCCTGCGCCTCCGGTCGGCCCGGCGCTCGGCCAGCACGGCGTCAACATCATGGGCTTCTGCAAGGAATTTAATGCGGCGACCAAAAGCGATGCGGGTCTGGTGATTCCGGTCGTGATCACCGTGTATCAGGACAAGTCGTTCACGTTCATCACCAAATCACCGCCGGCGTCCGTGCTGTTGAAAAAAGCCGCCGGCATCACCGCCGGGTCCAAGGAGCCGAACAAGGAAAAAGTGGGCAAGGTGACGCGCAAACAGGTTTTGGACATCGTCAAACTGAAGGCAAAGGATTTGAATGCGACTTCACCGGACGCGGCCTTCCGGGTCATTGCCGGCACGGCACGAAGCATGGGAATTGAAGTCGTCGAATAATTTTAACAACACGATTAAGATGAAAATCAAGATGATGATGAAGGCTGTGGATTCGCCAGTTTTCATTCTTAATCTTAATTCTAAACTTAATCCAAACTAGAAACCGCGGGAGAGTTCCGCCGTGGCGGAACTCGTTCGCACCGCACCCGGACAAATGCCAAGCAAACGATACAAAAAAGCGCTCGAAGTCGTGGACGCCCGAAAATCATATTGGCTCAAGGACGCGGTCGGCGTCTTGGCGAAGTTTCCCAAGGCCAAATTCAACGAGACGGTTGATCTTGCGTTCCGCCTTGGCGTGGACCCGAAACAGTCGGATCAAATGGTGCGCGGCACCGTTCCGCTGCCGCACGGCAGCGGCAAGACCGTCCGCGTGCTGGTGTTCACCCGGAACGGTGCAGCGGCGGACGCCGCCAAGGCCGCGGGCGCGGAATACGTCGGCTTTGAGGACATGATCAAGAAGTGTCAGGAAGGCTGGGCGGATTTTGATGTGGCGGTTGCCACGCCCGAAGCGATGGTCGAAGTTCGCAAGCTGGGCAAGGTGCTGGGGCCGCGCGGTCTCATGCCGAACCCGAAGACCGGCACGGTGACGGACGACACGGCCAAGGCCGTGAAGGAAGTCAAGGCCGGGCGCGTCGAGTTCAAGGTTGACAAGGCAGGCAATGTTCACGTGTCCGTCGGCAAAGTGTCGTTCACGGTGGTCCAGATTGAAGAAAACGCGCGCGCAGTGATCGAGGCTGTGGCCAAGGCGCGTCCCAACAGTCTCAAGGGCACTTACATTCATTCCTGCACGATTTCGGCGACGATGAGTCCGCCGGTGCGGGTGGACGTGCGTGAATTTTCAAACAATTAAAGAGGATTTGAACCATGCGTGCTGAAAAACAAATTTTGACAAAGGCCTACGTGGCCCGGCTGAACGGCTCGCCGTTCTTTATCGTGGTGGATTATCGGGGGCTGAAGGTTTCCCATTTGACCGAGTTGCGCAAGCGCCTGGCGCAGGCGGGCGCGGAAATTCACGTGGTGAAAAATTCCATTTTCCAGATTGCGGCCAAGGAAGCCGGGGTCGGCGAACTGAACGGGGCGTTGACCGGGCAAATGGCCGTGGTGACCGGGCAAAAGGAGATTTCCGCCGCCGCGAAGGCGCTGAAGAATTTCGGTGCGGAGTTCGACAAGCTGAAGGTCAAGTTCGGCTATCTGAACAATCAACGGTTGGAAGAGGCGGCGATCAAGGTGCTGGCGGATCTGCCGAGCCTGGACGTTTTACGCGCCACGTTGCTCGGCTTGTTGAACGCGCCGGCGACCAAGCTGGTGACCTTGATCAACACGCCCGCGTCGCAACTGGCGCGCGTCATCAAGGCGAAAGCCGAAAAAGGTTGAAACCATTTTCCATTCACCCTGCCGGTGGATGGGATAAACAAACAAAACAACAACGTAAATCGTCGGTTCATAACAACGAACTTAAAACCGCCATGGCGTGTCGCGCCCGAACCCGGACGAAGGCGGACCGTGGCAGACGACGAGACGAAAGAAAGGTAATATGGCTGACATTGGAAACCTCATAGAGGAATTGAGCAAGTTGACGGTGATTGAAGCCGCCGACCTGGTGAAGAAACTGGAAGAAAAATGGGGCGTTTCCGCCGCTGCACCCGTAGCGGTTGCGGCTGCCGGGGCTTCGGCTGCCGGCGCAGCGCCCGCAGCTGCGGCGAAGGACACGTTTGACGTGATTCTCGCCTCCGCGCCGGCGGACAAGAAGATTGCCGTCATCAAGGCGGTTCGCGAAGTGAAAGCCGGACTGGGCCTGGCGGAAGCCAAGGCGCTGGTCGAAGGCGCGCCCAAGCCGGTGCTCGAAGGCGCCAACAAGGCGGATTCGGACGCGGCCAAGAAAAAGCTCGAAGAAGCGGGCGCAAAAGTGGAAGTCAAATAATGTGGAATTATCGGGCGGCGGCCCCGTCAGGCGGGCGCCGCCCCTTTCCCGCAATTTTGCGGGCGGAAGTTTTCATTAATTACGAGCAGCAACCAACAGCAGTTTGATTGGGGCAGGCAGACCGTTGAACGCGGTGCGCTTGCCTTGTGTCGTTGAATAAGAAATGTCGGCCCGGCGCGGTTGCCGGCCAAACGAGAAAGTCCAAATGCCATCGCGAATCACAGAACGAATCAACTTCGGCAAGATCAAAGAGATCGTTGTGCCGCCGAACATGATCGAATTGCAGACCAATTCCTACAAGGAATTCCTGCAAGCGGATGCGTCGCCAAAAAGACGCCTGAAGCACGCCGGCCTCGAATCGGTTTTCCGGGAAGTGTTTCCCATCGAGAGCTATGACGGCAAGTGCACGCTCGACTACGATTCCTACGAAATCGGCGAGCCCAAGGTGGATTGGCTTGAATGTTTGCGCGAAGGTTTGACCTACGGCGCGCCGCTTTACGTCACGTTTCTGCTCAAGGAAGAAGGCAAGAGCGTCAAAGAGGAAAAAGTGTTCATGGGCGAACTGCCGCTGATGACCCCGCAGGGCACCTTTGTCATCAACGGCGCGGAACGCGTGGTGGTGAGCCAGCTTCATCGCTCGCCCGGCATTGCTTTTGAAGCCACCCAGCATCCGAACGGCAAAATCCTGCACAGCTTCCGCGTCATCCCCGACCGCGGCTCATGGTACGAGGCGCAATTTGACACGAGCGACCTGCTGTACGTTTATCTCGACCGCAAGAAACGCCGCCGGAAATTTTTGACGACGACCTTCTTTCGTGCGCTGAGCTTTCTGGATGTCGAAGGCGGCATTGGCAAGGGGAAGGATAATGGTGAAAAAACGCGGGGCACCGATGAGGAAATCATCAAATTATTTTACGAAATTGAGGACCTCACGGTCAAAGAGGCGGAAAAACTCGAGGATTTGTCGAACCACGTTTTGATTCAGGACGCCGTGGATGAAGAGAAGGGCCTGGTCGTTGCGCGCGCGTTCGAGCCGCTGTCGAAGGCCATCATCAAACAAATCGCCGAGCTGGGCGTCAACAAAGTCAAGGTCGTGGACACCTCCGTGGACGAGGGCGTCTTGATCAAATGTCTCAAGAAGGATCCGGCCAAAAACGAGGAAGAAGCGCTCAAGGACATTTACCGGCGTTTGCGCCCGGGGGACCCGCCGACGGCGGCGAACGCCCGCGCCCTGCTCAAGCGATTGTTCTTCGACCATAAACGCTATGATTTGGGCCGCGTCGGACGTTACAAAATCAACCAGAAGCTCGGCCTCAAGGACAAGGAAGAGTCGCGCATTCTGACAAAGGATGATTTGGTGGCGGCGACGAAATATCTGCTCCGCCTCAAAAAAGGCGAAGGTTCGCTTGACGACATCGACCACCTCGGCAGCCGCCGCATCCGCACGGTTGGCGAATTGCTGGCCAACCAATGCCGCGTCGGCCTGGCCCGCACCGAGCGGCTCGTCAAGGAGCGCATGACGCTCTTCGATCAAAGCGTCGAGGCCATGACGCCGCAGAAGCTCATCAATCCCAAGGCGCTTTCGGCGGTCATTCGCGACTTCTTTGGCCGTTCACAATTGAGCCAGTTCATGGATCAAATCAATCCGCTGGCGGAGTTGACGCACAAGCGCCGTCTCAGCGCGCTGGGGCCGGGCGGCTTGAGTCGCGATCGCGCGGGCTTCGAGGTCCGCGACGTGCATCCGTCGCACTACGGCCGCATTTGTCCGATTGAAACACCGGAAGGCCCGAACATCGGGTTGATTGCGTCGCTGGCCACGTTTGCGCGCATCAATGAGTTCGGCTTTCTGGAAACGCCCTATCGCAAGGTCAAGGACGGGCGCGTCCTGAACGAAACCGAATTTCTCACCGCCGACCGCGAGGAACAATTCATCGTCGCGCAGGCGAACACGCTGATTGACGACAAGGGCCATTTCCTCAGCGATCGCGTTGTCTGCCGCGCCCGCGGCGAATTTGTGGATGTCGAACCGGCGCGGGTGAATTACATGGACGTGTCGCCCAAACAACTGGTCTCGATCGCCGCGTCGCTGATTCCGTTTTTGGAGCATGACGACGCGAACCGCGCGTTGATGGGCTCGAACATGCAACGCCAGGCCGTGCCGCTGCTCGTCACCGAGGCGCCGCTGGTGGCGACCGGTCTTGAAGACCGGGTCGCCCGCGACTCACGCGCGGTGGTGGTGGCCGAGGAGGGCGGCAAGGTCGCGTCCGTCACCGGCAGCCAGATCATCATTACCGAAGACGGCAGGCTGCCCGAAGGCAAAAAGAAAATTAAACACGATCCGGAACACGGGGTCTGGGTTTATCCCGTGCGGAAATTCATGCGGTCGAACGCCGCCACGTGCATCAACCAGAAAATTCTGGTGCACAAGGGCGAACACGTGAAGAAAAACCAGATTATTGCCGACGGCCCCTGCACGCGCGATGGCGAGCTGGCGCTGGGGCGCAATGCGCTGGTCGCCTTCATGCCCTGGAATGGTTACAACTTTGAGGACGCCATTCTCATCAGTGAACGAATCGTGAAGGAGGACATCTTCACGAGCATTCACATTGATGAATTCGAGGTCAGCGCACGCGATACCAAGCTCGGCCCCGAGGAAATCACGCGGGACATACCGAATCTCGGCGACGAGGCGCTGAAAAATCTTGGCACCGACGGCGTCATTCGCGTCGGCGCGGAGGTGAAGCCCGGCGACATTCTGGTCGGCAAAATCACCCCGAAATCCGAGACCGAACTTGCCCCGGAAGAGCGCCTGCTGCGCGCGATTTTCGGTGAGAAGGCCGCCGATGTGAAGGACACGTCGCTCAAGGTTCCGTCCGGCACCTACGGGATTGTCATGGACGTGAAAGTTTCGTCCAAGAAGGACAACGACCACGTCAAATCGAGTTCAAGCGATGAGCGGCGCCACTCAAAGCAGATTGAAGACGATCACAAGAAGAAAACCGACGAATTGCGCGACCAGTTGACGGAGGCGCTGAGCAACATCCTGCTCGGTGAAAAAATCCCGCTCGACGTGGTCAACAGCGAGACCGGCGAAATCATCATTCCGGCCAATCGCAAAATCACCAAGACGTTGCTGCGCAAACTGGCGACGGTTTATGACCGCATCGAAATCGATCCGTCGCCCATCCGCAACAAAATCAACGAAATCATCGGCAGCTTCAAAAAGAAGTTTGACGATTTGCAGATGCAATACGACGAGGAAATGGAGCGCGCCGAGGCCGGTGAGGGCGTGGAGGCCGGCATCGTCAAATCGGTGAAGGTTTACATCGCGTCGAAACGCAAGCTTTCCGTCGGTGACAAAATGGCCGGTCGTCACGGGAACAAGGGCGTGGTCGCGCGCATCGTCAAGGAGGAAGACATGCCGTTCCTCGAGGATGGAACGCCGGTGGAAATTGTGCTGAATCCGCTGGGTGTGCCCTCGCGCATGAACGTCGGCCAGGTGTTGGAAACGCACCTGGGCTGGGCGGCGAAGCTGCTGGGCCTGAAATTCGCCACGCCCGTCTTCGACGGCATCAAGGAAAAGGACATTCGCGGTTATTTGAAAGAGGCGAAATTGCCGGAGCACGCCAAGACGCATTTGATTGATGGCCGCACCGGCGAACGATTCGACCAGGAAATCGTGGTTGGTTACATTTACATGATGAAACTCGGCCATTTGGTCGCGGACAAGATTCACGCCCGCGCGGTCGGGCCGTATTCGCTCGTCACCCAGCAACCGCTCGGCGGCAAGGCGCAATATGGCGGCCAGCGCTTCGGCGAAATGGAAGTGTGGGCGATGGAAGCCTACGGCGCAGCTTACACGCTGCAGGAACTGCTCACGGTCAAGTCCGACGATGTGCAGGGCCGCACGCGCATTTACGAAAGCATTGTCAAGGGTGACAACGCGCTGGAGGCGGGCATTCCCGAATCCTTCAACGTGCTTGTCAAGGAAATGCAGTCGCTCGGCCTCGATGTGAAGGTCGGCTATTCGAACCCAATTGAACATGCCGAAGGTGAATCGGCGGCCGCCACACTGGCAACGGTATAAGTTTTAACCCAAACGCGTATGATCAGCACCAAAGAAAGCGCCCGTGAATTGCTCGGGCTGGACAAGGTGAATCAGGTGGATTACGTCGCGATTTCCATCGCGTCGCCGGAAGCCATTCGTTCCTGGTCCAAAGGGGAGGTCAAAAATCCCGAGACCATCAATTACCGCACGTTCAAGCCGGAAAAAGGCGGTTTATTCTGCGAACGCATTTTCGGCCCGGTCAAGGACTGGGAATGTTCCTGCGGCAAATACAAGCGCATCAAACACCGCGGCATCGTCTGCGACCGTTGCGGTGTGGAAGTGACGCTCGCACGCGTCCGGCGCGAACGCATGGGCCACATTGAACTGGCTGTGCCCGTCTGCCACATCTGGTTTTTCAAGTGCATGCCGTCGCGCATCGGTCTGGTGCTCGACATGACGGCGCGCAATCTGGAGCGCGTGATTTACTACGAGGATTACCTCGTCATCGATCCGGGCAACACGGCGTTGAAGCAAAATCAACTGCTCAACGAGCACGAATATCGTGAGGCGCGCGAGACCTATGGCGCGGACGCGTTCCTCGCCAAAATGGGGGCGGAAGCCGTCCGGGAGGCGCTCGCCAAGGTGGATTTGGCCAAACAGGCGGATCATTTGCAGGAGGCCATGACGGAAACGAAGAGCAAGCAGATCCGCAAAAAACTGGCGAAGCGGATCAAGCTGCTCCAGGGCCTGCAGATTTCCAAGAGCCGGCCGGAGTGGATGATTTTGACGGTGCTGCCGGTGATTCCGCCGGATTTGCGTCCGCTCGTGCCGCTCGAAGGCGGGCGTTTTGCCACCTCGGATTTGAACGACCTGTATCGCCGCGTCATCAACCGGAACAACCGGCTCAAGACCCTGCTCCAGCTCAAGACGCCCGAGGTCATCATCCGCAACGAAAAGCGCATGTTGCAGGAAGCGGTGGACGCGTTGTTCGACAACGGCCGTCATGGCCGTCCTGTCACCGGCGCGGGCAATCGTTCATTAAAATCCCTGAGCGACATGCTCAAGGGCAAGGGCGGACGGTTCCGCCAGAATTTGCTCGGCAAGCGCGTGGATTATTCCGGCCGGTCGGTCATCGTCATCGGGCCGGAACTCAAGCTGCACCAGTGCGGTTTGCCGAAGAAAATGGCCTTGGTTCTGTTTGAGCCGTTCATCATCCGTCGCCTGAAGGAACTGGGCTACGTCCATACCGTTCGCAGTGCCAAGAAAATGATCGAACGCCAGACGAAGGAAGTCTGGGACGTTTTGGAGGAAGTGACCAAGGGCCATCCGGTGTTGCTCAATCGCGCACCGACGCTGCACCGGTTGTCCGTGCAGGCCTTCGAGCCGCAGTTGATCGAAGGCGAGGCGATTCGCATCCACCCGCTGGTTTGCACCGCCTACAACGCGGATTTTGACGGCGACCAGATGGCCGTGCACGTGCCGCTGTCGGTTGAGGCGCAAATGGAGGCGCGTTTGCTGATGATGGCGCCCAACAACATTTTCAGCCCGTCGTCCGGCCGGCCCATCATCACGCCGACACAGGACATCACGCTCGGCTGTTATTATCTGACCGCGGAGCCGCGCACGCCGATGCCCGCCGACACGCAGAAGCTGCCGTTGTTCGGCGCGAAAGAGGAGGTGCTGTTCGCGTGTGACGATGGCGCGTTGAAAACGCACGACCGCATTCGCCTGGCGAACCCCGACTTCGGCCGGCCGACGGTTTATGGCGACGCGAACAAAAAGATCATCGAGACCACGGTTGGCCGCGTCGTCTTCAGCGAGATCTGGCCGGCCGGACTCGGCTTTTACAACAAGGCCGCCGGCAAGAGCCAGCTCGGTGATTTGATTTGGAGATGTTACAAGGTGGCCGGCCATGACCAGACCGTCGCGATGCTGGACAAACTCAAGGAACTGGGTTTCCGCGAGGCGACCAAGTCCGGCGTGTCCATCGGCATTGATGACATGATTGTGCCAAAGGAACGCGATCAGGAAATTGACACCGCGCAAAAGCAGATCAAGGAAGTCGAGAAGCAGTATCGCAAGGGCGTGATTACGCCGGGCGAACGTTACAACAAGATCGTGGACATCTGGACGCATTGCACCGACCAGATTTCGGGCGTCATGTTCCGCACCCTGGAGCAGAATCAGGGCAAGAAGGAATACAATCCGGTTTATCTCATGGTGGATTCTGGCGCGCGCGGCAACAAACAGCAGGTGCGCCAGCTCGCCGGTTTGCGCGGCCTGATGGCCAAGCCCAGCGGCGACATCATCGAAAAGCCGATTCTCGCGAATTTCCGGGAAGGCCTCTCGGTGCTGGAATATTTCATCTCCACGCACGGCGCCCGCAAGGGCCTTGCCGACACCGCCCTCAAGACCGCCGATTCCGGTTATATGACGCGCAAGCTGGTGGACGTGGCGCAGGACGTGATCACCCAGGAGACGGATTGCGGCACGTCAAACGGCATCTGGGTCTCGGCCGTGTACGAAGGCGAGGATGAGGTGGTCAAACTGGGCGACCGCCTGGTGGGCCGGTTTGCGTGCGACGATACGGTGAACCCGACCAACCCGAAGGAATTTCTCGTCCGTGCCAATGAGGAGATTGACGAGGAAAAGGCCAAACGCATTGAAGCCGCGGGCATTGAGCGCCTGCGCATCCGCTCGGTGCTCACCTGTGAAAGCAAGAAGGGTGTTTGCGTCAATTGCTACGGCCGCAATCTCGCGACCGGCAGCCTGGTGAAACTCGGCGAGGCCATCGGCATCATCGCCGCGCAATCCATCGGCGAGCCGGGCACGCAGCTCACCATGCGCACGTTCCATATCGGCGGCACGGCGGCAGGTGTCTTCAAGATTCCACAAATCAAGGCGAAGTATGAAGGTGCAGTCCGGTACAATGACCTGCGCCTGGTGCAACTCGAGGACGGCAACAACATCGTTCTGAACAAGAACGGCTCGGTTTCAATTCTCGCCACGGACGGGCGCGAACTGGAAAATCACAACATTGTCGTCGGCTCGGTCATCTCCGTGCCCGACGGCAGCCAGGTGAAAAAGGGCGAAACCTTTGTGCAGTGGGACCCGTACAACGTCCCGATTCTGTCCGAGAAGGCTGGACGGGTGAAGTTCCACGACATCATCGAGGGTGTGACGATGAAGCAGGAAATGGACGAAACCACGGGCCAGGAGGCAATGGTCGTCATCGAACACAAGGAGGATTTGCACCCGCAAATCATCATCACCGCCGCGGACGGCGAGGTAACGGCGAATTATCCGATTCCTTCCGGCGCGCACATCGTGGTGAAGGAACGCAACGATATTTTCCCCGGCACCCTGCTGGCCAAAACCCCGCGCAAAATGGCCAAGACCAAGGACATCACCGGCGGTCTGCCGCGCGTGGCGGAATTATTTGAGGCCCGCCGGTCGAAGGACGCGTCGGAAATTTCCAAGATTGACGGCATTGTTGACTTTGGGGCCAGCGTGCGCGGCAAGCGTTGCATTGTCATCAAGGACCAGCAAACCGCCGCGGAAGAGGAACACCTGATTCCGATTGGCAAGCACGTCATCGTTTTCAAGGGCGACCTGGTGAAGAAGGGCCAGCAACTGACGGAAGGGCCGATGGATCCGCACGAAATTCTCGAAGTCTGCGGCCCGCAGGAGTTGCAGGAACACCTCGTCAGCGGCGTGCAGGAGGTTTACCGCCTGCAAGGTGTCACCATCAACGACAAGCACATTGAAATCATCGTCCGCCAGATGCTCCGCAAGGTGCGCATCACCGAACCGGGTGACACGACGTTCCTGTGGGGTGAACAGATTGAGAAGCTGGAGTTCGAGGAGGAGAATGAGCGCGTCGAGAAAATGGGCGGCAAACCGGGCGAAGCCACGCCCGTCCTGCTCGGCATCACGAAAGCGTCGCTCGAAACCGACAGCTTCCTCAGCGCCGCGTCGTTCCAGGACACGACCCGCGTTTTGACCGAGGCCGCCACGCGTTCCAAAATTGACAGCCTGCGCGGTTTCAAGGAAAACGTCATCATGGGTCATATCATTCCGGCGGGCACCGGCTTTGATTATCACCGCCGGGCGCAACTCAAACCGTTGGTTGAGATCAGCGATGAACCCGAGCCCGCGGAGCCGACGGAACCGGTGGCCGCTGAAAACCCATTGCTGGCGTAAACGCCAGACAACCGTTTCATCAAGGGCGTCCGACGAAAGTTTGACGCCCTTATTTTTTAAACCGCGGACGACGAGGATAATTTGCGGCTTGAATGTCTTTGGGGGCCAAATCCATGTTTTTACCCGTTCCAGCAGAGCAACATTCGGCACATGGCGAGGGGTTGAGGGTCGGCAGAAAGTTGTTTCCCCAAAAAGGCCGAAATAGTTGTTGCAACGCCGATTGGGTCTGCTATATTCCGCGCTCCGTTTCTCCGGCATCGAAAGCCGGTGAATTTACAGCGATTTTAACGCAAAAATGCCGACAATCAACCAGTTGGTCCGCAAGGGCCGCCGTAAGGTAAAGTATAAATCCAAGTCACCCGCCTTGGATAATTCGCCGTTTCGCCGTGGCGTGTGCATCCAGGTCATGACGCGCACGCCCAAGAAGCCGAACTCGGCGATGCGCAAGGTGGCCAAGGTTCGTTTGACCAACGGCTACGAAATCATCGCCTACATCCCGGATGAAGGCCACAATTTGCAGGAGCACTCCATCGTGCTCGTGCGCGGCGGGCGCGTGAAGGATTTGCCAGGTGTGCGGTATCACATTGTGCGCGGCACGCTCGACGCCGCCGGCGTGGAAAAACGCCGGGTCAGCCGCTCCAAATACGGCGTGAAACGCCCGAAACCCGGTGCGAAACCCGTCGCGGCTGCCGCCCCGGCGGCTCCTGCAGCTGCCGCTCCGGCCAAATAACCAACAGTTCAACGCTTTAACGATCTTTAAAAATGTCCCGCAGACGACAAGCAAGCAAGCGGCCGGTGCCCAAAGACGGAAAATTTCAAAGCACTTTGGTCTCGCGACTGGTCAACACCGTCATGTTGAGCGGCAAGAAGAGCACCGCACAGCGGATTGTTTACAAGGCCTTTGACAGCATCTCGGAAAAAAATCCGGCCAGCAATCCCGTGGAAATTTTACAGCGCGCGGTGGACAACGCCAAGCCGCGCATTGAAACCAAGGCCCGGCGCGTCGGCGGCGCGACCTATCAGGTGCCGCTGGAAGTGTCGTCCGACCGGCAGGCGTCGCTGGCCTTGCGCTGGATTGTAAGGTTTGCGGACGCCCGCAAGGGCACGCCCATGCGCGAAGCGCTGGCGGCGGAAATATTGGAAGCCTATCAAGGGCAGGGGAATGCGATCCGCAAGCGCGACGAGGTGCACAAAATGGCGCAGGCGAACAAGGCGTTTGCACATTTCCGCTGGTAGAATATATTTTAACAACGCCCCGAAGGCTGCAAGGTCGGGGCATTTTCATTATTTGAGCCGACAATGGATGCCGTAGCTGAAAAAACGAAACCGGTCAATTCGCCCACCCGCGAATACACCATGGAGCGCACCCGCAACATCGGGATTGCGGCGCACATTGATGCGGGCAAAACGACCACGACCGAGCGCATCCTGTTTTACACCGGCCTCATCCATAAGATTGGCGACGTGGACGACGGCAACACGGTGACCGACTGGATGGAACAGGAACGCGAACGCGGCATCACCATCACTTCCGCCGCCGTCACCTGTTACTGGACCCAGAAACACAACAAACCGGGCGAAACCGCTCTTTACAAATCGTTCCAGGACGTGGCTCACCGGATCAACATCATTGACACTCCCGGTCACGTGGATTTTACGGCGGAAGTCGAGCGCTCCATGCGCGTGCTCGATGGCGCCGTGGCGGTTTTTTGCGGCGTGGCGGGCGTGCAGCCACAATCTGAAACCGTCTGGCGCCAGGCCACCAAGTACAAGGTGCCGCGCATCGCGTTCGTCAACAAGATGGACCGTACCGGCGCGAATTTCGAGAACGCGCTGGCCGACATGCGCAACAAGCTCAAGGCGTATGCGTATCCCATTTTCCTGCCCATCGGCGCGGAGGACCACTTTGATGGCGTCATCGACGTGGTGAACCAGAAGGCCATTGTTTGGGGGCCGGGCGACGTTGCCAATGAAGGTTTGAATTACGAAGTGAAGGAAATTCCCGCCGAGCACAAGGAACGCGCGGCGGCAGCGCTGGCGGAGTTGATTGACGCGGTTTCCAACAAGGACGATGCGATTGCCGATCTCGTGCTGCACGAAAAGCCGGTCACCCCGCCGCAACTCAAGGCCGCGATCCGCCGCCTGACCTGCAAGATTGAACTGGTTCCCGTGCTTTGCGGTTCGGCCTTCAAAAAGAAGGGCGTGCA
>Ga0265316_10001872_pt1 | contig 22107 bp, 16 predicted proteins | sample 4522metaG_FD_202092 | JGI IMG/M metagenome (GOLD analysis project Ga0265316, IMG submission 202092) | Rhizosphere microbial communities from Carex aquatilis grown in University of Washington, Seatle, WA, United States - 4-5-22 metaG | ecosystem: Host-associated > Plants > Roots > Rhizosphere >... | reverse complement strand
CTCCGTCAGGCCGGTCTGCTCCATCTGTTTGCGAATCAGGAAGCGCTTGGCGATCTCCATCTTCTCGAGCTCGGTATAGCCCGAGAGCCGGATCACTTCCATGCGGTCCTGCAGCGCCGGGGGAACCGTGTGCAGCACGTTGGCCGTGGCGATGAAGAAGACCTGGCTCAAATCGTACTCCACGTCCAGATAGTGGTCCACGAACATGAAGTTCTGCTCCGGGTCCAGCACTTCGAGCAACGCGGCCGAAGGATCGCCGCGGAAGTCCATGGACATCTTGTCCACTTCGTCCAGCATGAAGATGGGGTTGCGCGTGCCGGCCTTCTTCATCATCTGGATAATCTGGCCGGGCAGCGCGCCGATGTAGGTGCGCCGGTGGCCGCGGATCTCCGCCTCGTCCCGCACGCCGCCGAGCGACATGCGCACGAACTTCCGTCCGGTGGCCTTGCCGATGGACATTCCCAGCGAAGTCTTGCCCACGCCGGGAGGCCCCACGAAGCACAGGATGGAGCCTTTGGGATTCTTCACCAGGCGCCGCACCGCCAGGAATTCCAGGATGCGCTCCTTGATCTTCTCCAGGCCGTAGTGGTCCGATTCAAGCACCTGTTCGGCGAACTTGAGGTCGCGGATTTCCTTGGTTTTTTTCTTCCACGGCACCGCCAGCAGCCAATCCAGGTAGTTGCGCGATACTGTGGATTCGGCCGACATGGGCGGCATATTTTCCAGCCGCTTGAGCTCCGCCATGGCCTTTTCCTGCGCGTCGGTGGTCATGCCGGCGATCTCGATGCGCTTCTTCAACTCGTCGATCTCGCTCTTTTCGCCGCGCCCCAACTCCTTCTGGATGGCCTTGATCTTCTCGTTGAGGTAATACTCTTTTTGCGCCTTCTCCATCTGGCGCTTCACGCGGCCCTGAATGGTGCGGTCCACATTCAGCTTTTCAATCTCGATATCGAGCATCTCGGCCACGCGCGTGAGCCGGTCGATGGGATCGAAGATTTCGAGCAGTTCCTGCTTCTCTTCGAGCGTGAGCGGCAGGTTGGCGCCTACGGTATCGGCCAGCTTGCCCGGATCGTCCACCGGCCGCACGGCCTGCAGCATCTGCTCGTAATTCAGATTCTGGCTGATCTTGACGTACTGCTCGAACAGCGTGGTCACGCGGCTGACCAGCGCATCCAGTTGCGGACCGCCCTCCACGCGGTAGGAGGAGGTGCGCACAATCGCCCGAAAGAACCCGTCGTCGTCGGACACCGACACCACCTTGGCCCGCTCCACGCCTTCCACCAGCACCTTGATGTTGCCGTCGGGCAGTTTGAGGCTCTGCACGATGTTGACGATGGTGCCGACGCTGAAAATTTCGTTGGGCTTGGGTTCGTCCACCGAGGCATCGTGCTGCGCCGCCAGGAAGATCTTCTTGTCGCCCGCCATGGCTTCTTCGAGCGCCCGCACGCTGGATTCGCGCCCCACCACGAACGGGGTCATCATAAACGGAAAGATGACCACTTCGCGGATGGGCATCATCGGCAGACGTTTTGTGTCGGGTTTTTCCTTCGATGTAAGCATTGTTCTCCCCAGGGGCCGGCCTGGCCCCCTGGTCCTTCTCTGATCCACAGGCGCTTTCTTGGGAAGTTTGGGGTTAACCGGCCTTTTCCAATATTGTAAGACTGATTTTCTGCGACAGCACCATCTCTTTGGTGACCTGGAATTCGCGCACCTTCTTGTAGGAAGGCAGATAGTACATCAGGTCCAGCATCAGGTCCTCGAGAATCATGCGCAACCCGCGCGCCCCCACCTTGCGCTCCATGGCCAGATCGGCCACCGCCTCCAGCGCTTCGTCGCTGAATCGCAAACGCACGTTCTCGAACTCAAAAAGCTTCTGGTACTGCTTGATAATGGCGTTCTTGGGCCGCGAAAGAATCTGGATGAGCGCCGAACGGTCCAGGTCTTCCAGTACCGCGTTCACCGGCAGCCGGCCGATGAACTCCGGAATAAAACCGAACTTGATCAGATCGATGGGCTGCGCGTGGGAGAGCAGGTCGATGTCCCGCCGCCCGCTGGTCCCCGAGCTGCGTATGGTGGCCTTGTCGTCTTCCTGCAGGAAGCCCATGGACTTCTTGCCGGTGCGCCGCGCAATCACCTTCTCCAGCCCCACGAATGCGCCCCCGCAAATGAACAGAATGTTGGTGGTGTCCACCGGCGTGAATTCCTGGTGCGGGTGCTTGCGTCCGCCCTGCGGCGGCACATTGGCGATGGTGCCTTCCAGAATCTTCAGCAGCGCCTGCTGCACGCCCTCGCCGGACACATCGCGGGTGATCGACGGGTTTTCGTCCTTGCGGCAGATCTTGTCGATCTCATCGATGTAAATAATGCCCTGCTGGCACTTCTGTACATCGCCGTCCGCCGCCTGCAGCAGCTTCAGGATGATATTCTCCACATCTTCGCCCACATACCCGGCTTCCGTCAGGGTGGTGGCGTCCACAATGGCGAAAGGCACATCCAGGATTTTCGCCAGGGTCTGCGCCAGCAGCGTTTTGCCCGTGCCGGTGGGCCCGATCAGCAGGATGTTGGATTTCTGCAGCTCCACGTCGGAGTTGCGTATCCGGTTCATGTGGATGCGCTTGCAGTGGTTGTACACGGCCACCGCCAGCTTCTTCTTGGTGGATTCCTGCCCGATCACGTACTGGTCCAGAAACTCTTTCACTTCCAGGGGTTTCGGAATCTTGTTGGGAGTCCCGGAAGGCGGCTCGACCTTGTCGTCCTCCAGAATGGAGTTGCAGACCGCGATGCACTCGTCGCAAATGTACGCGCGCGGGTAATCGCTAGGGGAGGAGATCAGCTTTCCGACTACGTCCTGGCTTTTGTGGCAAAACGAACACCGTAAAGCATCATCCGATCCGGCTCGCTTCAAGCAGTTTTCTCCTCTTCCACCGTGGGTCCTGGCGGCAAGGATGCTCCGATCAATTCCGTCTTTATTATCACCTGAACAGGCTTTCTAAGCAATGTAATCCATTGGCAAGGTCCCCGGAGGCGCCAACGGTCCACCCTACGCATCCGCCGTCTTGCGCGCCTGTTCGAACAGGAAACTAAGCGTTTTGTCCGTTTGAATGTGAGAGGCGATACGGCCCAGGGTGCCATCCTTCTCGAAACGCATGTGCACCGCCGCCACCGGCTCCTTCTGCTGCCGCGCGACTTTTTCCACCTCGCGATCCACCTCGTCCCGCGTCGGCACAATGGCTTCCCGTTCCGCGATCCGCGAGAGCAGCATGGACGCCTTCACCTCGCGAATGGCCTTCTCGCGCTGCGATTCCCTCACTTTAGCCCAGTCCACCTTGATCGACCGCGGGTCCACCCCCTGCTCCGCCATGGTGCGCAGGGTCTGCTCCATCCGGTTCTTGATCTGCCGCTCGACGAACAACTCCGGAACGGCGAAATCGTGCGCATCCACCAGTTTATCGACGATCTTGTTCTTGGCGTCCTGCTGCGCCTCGTACTCCCTCTGCGCGAAGATGCTCCGGCGGATGGCTTCGCGCAGTTCGGTCACGTCCCGGTAGTCGCCCAGATCCTGGGCAAACTCGTCGTTGATCTCGGGCAATTCTTTCCGGCGAATTCCCTTGAGCGTGGCGTGAAACTTCACTGTCCGGCCGGCCAGGCGCTCGCCGCCGTAATCCGCGGGATAGCTGACCTCGAACTCCCGCTCTTCCCCGGGGGTGACCCCGCGCAGGTTATCGGTGAACGCCTGGAAGGTGTCCGCGCCGCCCACTTCGAGCACCATCTCCTCGGACTTGACCGGCTCTCCCTCCACCCCGCCGATGCTTTCGAGCGCTACCACCGCGTGGTCGCCATCCTCCACCGGCCGCGGATCCACGTTGACGTACTGGGCCTTCTGTTCGCGGATCTCCGCGATGCGCTTGTCGATATCTTCCTCAGTCACCCGCGGGTCGCCATAGGAAACCTCGACGCCGCGGTACTCGCCCAATTCGATTTCCGGGACCACCTCGAATTCGGCCTTGAAGCGCAGCGGCTCGCCTTCGTGGAAATGCACGTCCTTGATGTCGGGAGTGCCCACCACGTTGAGGTTCTCCGCCTCTAGCTGTTTCTGCAGAAACTTCGGGATGAGACTTTCCATCACCTTTTGCCGGATATCGCCGGAGAACTGCTTGCGAATGATGCTAGTAGGAGCTTTACCCGGCCGGAAGCCCGGAAGCTTGGCGCGTTTCTGCACATCGGCTGTGACGCGGCCGGTCTCGCTTTCGACATCGGGAACTGGGATGGAAATCTCGAGCGAGTGCTTGCAACCCTCTACGAAAGCCAAGTGGAATGAACCTCGGGAAAGAAAATGACGGTGTAAATCTAATGATACCACGCGGGGCGAAGGGCGCACCCGGATTTACGGGGGAAGGCTACCGCTCGCTCACGCTCGCGGCTCCGTACCCGGCCGACCGGGCGGGCCTGGGGCCAGGGGAGCCGAGCCGGTCTGGCGTGCGTATTCGAGGAACAGCTCCATGCCCTGGTATTCCCGCGGACCCAGTTCGTGCACGATAATCCGCGTCAGGTACTCGCGCACCAGCGCCGGCGCGAAGCCCCGCCGCGGCGCCTCCGCCGCCACAATCTCCTCGATGCGCTCCCGGCCATAGCGGTACGATTCGCGAAACGCCTCCGCCACCTCTTCGGTTACGGTCCCCTTATGGCCGGCCCAAACCGCGAAGACCATCGGCAGCCCGGTCATTTCCATCCACTCCGCGCCCAGGTCGTAAACCCGGTAGGGCAACCGCGCCGGCTCCACGTCGAGCGCCGGGTCCCCGATGATCAGGGCAGCATCCGCGGTCCGCAGCATGGCATCCAGGTCGGGCGCATGCGGGAGGGACACAAAATCCGCCCCGTACCGCCGCTCCAGAATCACGCGCGCCAATTCGACCGACGTGCGCGAGCTGATATCGGCCGCCAGGGTGCGAATCTCCGCCGCCGGCCGCGACGACACCAGCAGGATGCTGCGCACCGCCCCGCGGCACGCGATCCCCGTTCCCGGAATCACCTCCAGGTCCTGCCGGGTCAATTCAAAGGATGGCACGATGCCGATATCGGCCGCGCCGCTGGCCAGTCGATCGGCGCAAGCCGAAGGGATGCCAAACTCGAGGTCGAAGGCCCCTTGCTGGGGTCCATGCAGCATGCCCCACACCAGAGGGGTGGTATTGAGGTAGCTCACCGCGCAAACCCGCAGTTTGCTGGCTGTGATTTGGCTCAAGCCCCAGTGTAGCAAACGCATTGGGCCCGGCTCGCACAGCCCGTCACCCAGGACGTGTGGCGTTTCCCCGGATTTCCCTGGCGTCGCGTCCAGGAAATGACTGGACAGGCGTTCGGCGCTTTTGTGGGGCGGACCCCCTGGTCCGCGGCCAGCCCCCTGGCCGGCCTGTCCGCGCCCAAGCAAGCTCATCGCGTCACATCGAGGAGGGCCGACGAGGGCGTCGGCCGCGGACCAGGGGGTCCGCCCCACCGAGCCCGGGCCGAGCCGCGGCAGCAATCAGTTGTTACCCTTAGTTAGTCCCGTAACGGTACTCTCCAACACTTGATCGCGCCCTTCGGTTTGGTATTCTTTGTAGGAGCGCACCCGCGTCGCGCATCTTCCTGGAAAACCCATGAAACGTAAGCATATTTCCGTCTTGAGCTTGCTCGTATTCGGCGCTCTAGCCGCCTATCCCCAGATCACTCTCAACGGGGTGCCCTCACGCGCGGTTGGCACCCCGGCCCTTACCGTGGCGAGCAGCAATCCCAACCTGGTGGAGGGCCGCGAGTTTTACGGCCCCCAAACGGTCGCTCTGGATAATTCTGTCTCGCCGCCCATTCTCTACGTTTCCGATTACGCCAACAACCGGGTGCTGGCCTGGAAGAACGCCAACACGTTCACCAGCGGCCAAACGGCCGACCTGGTGATCGGGCAGCCGGATCTCCTCACCACGTTTGCCGAAGGGCCGAGAATGGAGGCCGCCGGGGTCTCGACATACTCCACCGGACTAAACCATCCGAGCGGCATGGCTGTCGACAAGAACGGCAGCCTCTACGTAGCCGATGCCGGCAATAACCGGGTGTTGCGCTACCCCAGGCCGTTTGCCCAGACCGGCCAGTTTCCAGTCCCCGACCTCGTCATCGGCCAGCCGAACTTCGCCGGGTACGGCCCGAACTATCCGTCCGGCCAACCAAACGCCCAGGGCTTCTTTCTGACCGATGGCAGCACCTTCCTGAGTTCCAGCCTGGCGTTTGACAGTTCCGGGAATTTGTGGGTGATCGATACCGGCAACCTCCGCATCCTCCGTTTCAATTCGAGCGCCTTGTCCGGAACCGGCGGCGGGCCGAGCGCCGATCTAGAGCTGGGCCAGTTGAGCCTCAGCGGCCCAAATCAGACACCCCTCAGTTCCAGCAACCCCACCAGCTATTACATTCTCAACCAGTTCCTCGCGCCCTCCGCATTAGCCTTCGACCCCAACGGCAACCTCTTCGTCGGAGACCTTCAACGCGGCATGGTGTTCGTTCCGCCGTTTTCGAGCGGCATGTCGGCTTCCTCGAAACTCATCGGCGTTTATCCGCAAAACTACACGCTTCCAGCCGGCACGACGCCCCAACAGGGACAGGCACTGGAGGATCAGGCGGTGGTCTATTCTCCTCAGGCTTTCTTTTTCCTCTCCGGCAGCGCCTCCGGAGTGGGCGTGGTGGACGCAGGCTTCAACCGCATCATGATTTTCCCGGCCTTCGCGAATTGGCCCACCGACGGCACTCCCCCGCTTGGCACTATCCTTGGGCAGCCAAATGCCTGCCCCACCCTGTATCCCAACCAGACGTGCAAAGCCGCCAACAATGGCAACCTGCCGGGGCCTTCGAACTTCCTGTTTTCTAACCCCGAAGGTGCGGCCTACACCGGAACCGACTTATTCCTGGCCGATTCCGGGAATAACCGCGTGCTCGATCTGCCGCAAGTGGGCGGCGCAACTGTCTTCGGCCCCGCCACACGCGTGCTCGGGCAGGACTATTTCAATACCAACTCCCCGAACCTCATTGAAGGCCGCGAGTTTAAGTTCATCGGTACCGCGGCGGGCAACACCTACGCGGATGCCGCCATCGCCATCGACAACGGCACCGGAACGCCCCACCTCTATATCTCCGATCCTTACAACAACCGCGTCCTGGGGTTCAAGGACCTCCGCACATTCGTAAATGGGGGCAAAAACAAGGCCGACATCGTTCTCGGCCAGGCCGACTTCACCACCGCCATGGCGAACTATCCCACCGGCGATCCCAACCAACCCACCAAGTCCAACCTCTACCGCCCGATCGGTCTGCTGGTGGATGCCCAGGGCAACCTCTACGTGGCCGACTCGCTCAACAGCCGTGTCCTGCGTTTTCCAGCGCCCTTTGCCTATGCCGGACTGGAGACCAGGGCCGGCGTCAGCCCCGGTCCCGCCCCCGAACCGGCCGACCTGGTGTTGGGACAACAGAACTTCACCAGCAAGATTGCCGATCCCACCGCGACGTCCATGAACGTTCCCTACGGGTTGGCGTTCACTCCCTCCTGCAATACCCCGACCCAAGCGTGCACCGCTCCCAACGGCCTGCTGGTCTCCGACCAGGCCGACAACCGGGTTCTCTATATCCCCACCACCAACGGCACTTTCGTAGCCGGCAGCGACAACGGGAAAGCTGCCACCATTGTTCTCGGCCAGGCAGGTTTCAATGCCGTCGCCACGGGCACCACTCTCGCCCGCATGAGCAACCCGCACCATGTTTCCTGCGATACCAACGGCTACGTCTACGTGGCGGACACCGCCAACAACCGGGTGCTGATCTTCCCCGACCCGCATGCTCCCGGAACGGCGCCGGCTGGGGAAGCGGCCTCCGCTTCCATTCCTGGCCTCAGTGGTCCGGAAAGCGTCTACGCCAACCCGGTCACCGGCGAAATCTGGGTTGCCGATACCGGCAACGCCAGGTCCCTGCGGTTCGCGAATTACCAGTCCGTGCTGTTGGGATTGGGCTCCATCACCGCACTGGGAGAAGTCTCCGGCAACTTCAGTTTCCATCCGCTGACGGTCATCCAGGACCAATACGGCGATCTGTTCGTAGCCGACGACGCTCACCGCGTGGCCACCTACTATCCCGGCCTGAACGTCTGCAACGGCGCCAGTTTCCTCCCCGCTTCCCCCACCTCGTCGCAGTACCCATCGGCCAATTGCATGCCCCTCTACGATCCGGCATTACGGGCCGCCAACGCGGTGGTAAGTCCGCGCCCCCTGGCGCCGGGAGCGATCGGGACCGTCTTTCCGTGCGTCAACTGCAGCGGCACACAGTTCCTTACGAGCCAGAACGTTTTCAATGGCACCTATCCTGTGCCGACTACCCTGGGTGACGTTCAGGTATTTGTGGATGGGACAGCGGCGCCGCTCTATATCGTCTACCCGGGCCAGATCAACTTCATTGTCCCCAACGGTGCGCGCACCTCCGGGTTCGCCGATCTGGAGGTGGTGCAGAAGTCCACCGGCCAGGTTCTCGGCGCCACCCAGTTACCCATGAATACCGTCGCTCCGGCGGCGTTCCCGTACCCGGGAGGCCAGACCGGGGCGACGGTTTACGCCGCCGCCATCAACCAGGATGGCACCGTCAACGGGCCCAGCAACCCCGCGATCCGCGGGCAGGCGATTTCGCTCTACATGACCGGCCAGGGCTACATACCCAACCTCCCGCCGGATGGCACGCCGGCCACCAAGGCGATCTCCGGGCAATATGCCATCACGGTGCTCCTCAACGGCTTCGACGTGAACGGCTCGCAGTACGCCGAGACGAACATTCAGCACATCCTATACTCCGGAATCAACCAATATCCCGGCATGTGGCAGATCAACGTCCAGATTCCCGCCACGGTCGCCACTACCACGGGGGTATGGTTTGCGGTCCTGGTGAACGGCGAGTCCAACTGGGATGCCGGCTCGGGCTTTCGGACTTATATCTTTGTGAAGTAGGCGGAAGGGAAGAGGGAAGAGGGAAGAGGGCAGGGAACTGAAGCCAGAATAAAGGCGGCCCGGCACGGGCTTCCTTCTTCCGGCTTCTTTACCCTTCCTGCTTCCTTGCCTTTCCGGGGCCGCGAACCGAAGCCAGAATCGGCGTGGCCCGCGCGTGGGCTTCCGTATTCCGGCTTCAGTTCCCTTCTGGCTTCCTTACCCTTCCGGCCCCCCGTCCCTCATTCAATCGCCGTTAATGGCGTGCCTCCGTACAGCCCGTGCCCGGCCCGTGGCTTCGTCTACGTCCACAATCACCGCGTGCAGTTCCGCGCCCTTCCGCGCCGCTTCCATGCGCACCGGCAGGCTCGTCAGGAAGCGCTGGATAATGATGCCGGTATCCACCCCGATGACGGAGTCGTACGGCCCCGTCATGCCGCAATCGGTCTGGTAGGCCGTGCCGCCGGGCAGGATGCGCGTGTCCGCCGTGGGCACGTGCGTGTGCGTGCCCACCACCGCCGATACGCGTCCATCCAGGTACCAGCCCATGGCGATTTTCTCGCTGGTCACTTCCGCGTGAAAATCCACGAACTTCACCTTCACCGCCGGGTCGAGCTCCGCCAGAATCTGATCGGCCTTGCGAAACGGGCAGTCCGTGGACGGCATGTAGGTGCGTCCCTGCAGGTTCACCACAGCGCATTCCACCCCGTTGCGGGCGCGGCGGACGAGGACCCCGCTGCCCGGCGCGGCGGCGTAGTTGGCCGGCCGCAGCAGCCGCGGCTGGCGCGCCAGGTAGTCGTATATCTCCCGCTTGTCCCAGACGTGGTTGCCTGAGGTGAGGACATCCAGGCCGAGCGCCAAAAGCTCCTCCGCGATGGCCGGAGTGATGCCGAACCCCCCCGCCGAATTCTCCGCGTTAGCGATGGCCAGATCGATGCGATTGGTCTCGATGATGTCCTGCAGATGGTCGGCGAGAATGCGCCTTCCGGGAGACGCGAAAATATCCCCCACGAAAAGTATGTTCATCCCTAGGATTCAACGTTAGCACGTTGCGCGAGGGGGGTAAATTATGCACCGCAGAGGCGCTGAGGCGCAGAGAAGAAACGAGGTAAAGAGGCGCCCGCGTACTTCGCGGGCTCTGGAGCGTTCCCGTGGTTGGCGCGCAGAGAAGGCAGAGAGCGCAGAGGGGTTCCGTGCTCCAGCGGCCTCGTAAGCACGAGGAGCGAAGGGCACCGCAGAGGCGCAGAGGCGCAGAGAAAAAACGAGGTAACGAGGCGCCAGCGCGCTTCGCGGGCTTTGGAGCGTTCCCGCCGTTGGCGCGCAGAGGTACCAGAGAGCGCTGAGGGGTTCGAGCCCCGGCCCCTGGTGGCGCGGGGACGATTTCACCGGAGAGCGAGACGCAGAGCAAAACAAAGAAAAAAGCCCCGGCCGCTGATGAGGCCGCGAGCACGGCTCCCCTCTGCGCTCTCTGCTCCCTCTGCGCGCCAACCACGAGAACGCTCCAAAGCCCGCGAAGCACGACGACTCCTCGTTACCTCGTTTTTTCTCTGCGCCTCAGCGGCTCTGCGGTGAACCCTCGTTTTCCCCCCGCTAAACATCTGCTACCGTCTAACTGATGCCCGCCAAACACCGCCATTATGTCCAGGTCCGCCGCGTCGATGAGTGCTCCACGCTCGACGAGATCTTCACGCATTGTCTGCCGGCCTTCGGGGGCGCCTACCTGCGCCGCATTTACCAGATTCTGGACCAGGCCATCGGCATGGGCTGCCCGCTGACGCTGGCCGTTTCCGGGCCCGTCACGGTTTCCGGCCAGCACCACACGTGGCTCATCCCGCTGCTCGAAACCGGTTGGGTCGCCTATCTCAGCACCACCGATGCCGTCTGCTATCACGACGGCCACCGCAGCCTGGACGCCTACAAATCCGGCCCCGTCCACGAGGTCCCCATATTCACCGACGATGGCGCGCTGCGCGACGAAGGCACCATCCGCGTCACCGACATGGCCTTCGATGAAGGCGTGCTGCTGGACCAGGATCGCTTCCTCACCGCCATGCTGGCCCGGCCCGAGTTCCAGCGCAAAATGACCGGCACCGAATTGCGCTACCTGCTGGGCCGCTACTACGCCGCCCAGGAAGAGCGCAACGGCGTGGCCGCGGGCCTGCTCTCCACCTGCCACCGGGCCGCCATCCCGGTCTTCGTGGGCGCCCCCGGCGATGGCAGCGTCTTCCTCAATTCCATGAAGCTCTGGGCCATGCGCCAGGCCGGCCTGATTCCCGAGTATGCCTTCGACCTCGACCTCCACGCCGAAGTCTTCGAAGCCTGTGCCTACCATCGGTGGGGACTCTTCGATCACCCCGTGCACGCTCTGGGCACGGTGATTCTGGGCGGCGGCGTCCCCAAGAATTACAACCTGCAGCCGGAGCCGGCGCTGGGACAGGTGCTGGGCCTGCCCCACGTCCGCGGCTATCAGTTCGATGTGCAGATCGTCACCGCGCCGGTCACCGACGGGTCGCTTTCCTCCTGCCCGCCGGCTGAGGCTGTGACCTGGGGCAAGGTGGACAAGGACACCTATCTGCAGACTACCGAGAGCATGCAGTCCGATTACTCCATAGTGATGCCGTTCCTGGTGAAGGCGCTCGTCGACAACCGCGCGCGCTATGAGCGCATGGTGGAGGAATCCGGCGAGGAGGCCGTGTTCGCGCGGGAACCGAAAGCGCGCGGCTATCTGCGCCCGCGGGCCGGCTACCGCCTCTTCGACCAGCGCGAAGAGTTGTGCCGCCGCCTGACCGGCGATGTGCGAAGCAATCGCGAGTGGCTGCTCGGGAGCCTGGCGTATCCGCTGGCGGCGCGCTGAGAATCCGCTAACACCACACCTGCCGGAGGCGGTATACTCGGGCGAATGTAATACACTTTAGGGAGAACTCGAGTGCGGCGCTTCTATGAGGTTTTCGCGCTTTCTTTGCTTGCCTGCCTGCAGCTTTCCGGCACTCCGGTATGCATCTGCCTGGCGGTAGCTTTCGAGCCCGCCTTCAGGATCGAACGCCAGCGAGCGCGCCGAGCCGATGTCGAACCACAGGCTGAAGCGGTCCTTCAACAGGGCCAGATCGGACGGTCGCGCGGCCAGCAGGGATTCGTTGGCGCGGAGCGCCTGGTCGATCTGCGCCTGGGCCTCGCCGCGGTTTCCGGCGGCGGTGAGCACTTCGCCCAGCATCAGGTGGGCGCGGAACAGGTAGCCCCGGCTTTCCGCATCGGCGGGTGTGGACCGCGCCAGTTCCTCGGCGAAGCGAAGGGCTTTGCGGCAGCTTTGTTCGGCGCGGGCGGTGTCGCCTAAGTTGGGGGCGTACAGGTTGCCCTGCACGTCGGCGTTTTTGAGGTAGCCGTTGACCAGGTCGCGCAGGATGGCCGGGCTGCGCCTTTCGCGGGCGAGGCCATCGAGGTATGCCAGACCTTTCGCGGCAAGTACGATGCGCGCCGGAGTGACACCCTCCATCAGCCGGTCGTCCAGATCGTTGAGCACGAAATTCGCAAACTGGTGCAACTCCTCGAAACGGCGTTCGGCGGCGCGCTTCTCGTCGAGCGCCACGGCGCCGCTCACGATCAATGCCACGGCGGCCAACGAAGCGGCGGAGCAAGCGGCTTTGTGGCGCCCGGTGAATTTCGCCGCCGTGTACCACATGCCGGCTTTGCGCGCCGCCACGGGCCGTCCCTCCAGGTAGCGGCGGAGGTCTTCGGAAAAATGCTCGGCCGACGGATAGCGCCGCTGCGGCTCCTTGCGCATGGCCATGAGGACGATGGTGTCGAGATCGCCGCGCAGGAGGCGGGCCTCGGCGCGCCCGGCCGCGGTCGTGCGGCCCACTCGCCGGCTGGGCTTTTCGGGGTCGGTCTGGCAGATGGCGCGTTCCAGTTCCGCGGCGGTGTGGTTGCGCAACTCCACGGGATGGCGCCCGGTGAGCAGGCAATAGAGAATCACGCCGAGCGAATAGATGTCGCTCGCGGTGGTGATGGGCTGGCCCAGGATCTGCTCGGGGTTGGCGAACTCCGGCGTCATGGGCTGGAAGCCGGTGCTGGTGAGGCCCATGCAGGCGCCGTATTCGGGCCGCACCAGCTTGGCGATGCCGAAATCCAGGAGTTTGGGGACGCCTTCCGGAGTCACCAGGATATTGCCGGGCTTGAGGTCGCGATGCACCACCAGGCTCTGATGAGCGTAGTGCACCGCGCTCAGCACCACGCGGAACAGCTCGATCCGTTCCGCCACCGAGAGGCGGCGGGCGGTGCAGTAGGCATCGATGGCCTGGCCTTCCACGAACTCCGTGACCAGGTACGGCACGCCGTCCGCGGTCGAACCGGCGTCGAGCAGTTTGATGATATTGGGATGATCGAGAACGGCCAGCGTTTGGCGCTCGTTTTGAAAGCGGCGCAGCACGTGCTGGTCGGTGAGGCCGGAGCGGATGGCCTTGAGCGCCACGCGTTTGCGGAACTGGGCGTCGGCGCGCTCGGCCAGATAGACGGCGCCCATGCCGCCGCTGCCGATGTGGCGCAGGATCTTATAAGGGCCGATGCTCTTCCCCACCATGGGATCGGGCGGGGGCGCGGCGATGGGGACGGGCGGATGGTCGAGGAATGTGCCCGTGTCGGCGTAGTTCTGCAACAGCGACATCACTTCGCGATACAGATCGGTATCGTCGCCGCAGGTTCGGGCCACGTGAGCTTCGCGCAAATCCGCGGTCTGTTCCAGGGCCGCGGCGAACACGCGCTTGGCCCGGACATGCAGGCCGTTCGCCCCATCCGGGCTGCCTTCATCGCCCGGCATAAGCGCCCCTCGCACCCATATCGCGATGCAGCCAGGCCTTGGCGTGGCTCCATTCGCGCTTCACGGTAGCGGTGGACATGCCCATCGCCTCGGCCGTCTCTTCCACCGTCATGCCGGCAAAAAAGCGCAATTCGGTGACGCGGCACTGCTGGGGATCGATGGCAGCCAGCTTCTGCAGGCTTTCGTCGAGTATCAGAATGGTGTCCAACTGGTCTTCGGTGACCAGGAAGGCGTCGTCGAGCGAGACGCGGGCGCCGCCGCCTCCGCGTTTGAGGGCGCGGTGCTCGCGGGCGTAATCGAGCAGCACGCGCCGCATGACGTGCGCGGCGAACGCGAAAAACTGGGCCCGGCTTTGCCATTGGACGCCCGCCTGCCCGGCCAGCCGCAGGTAGGCTTCGTGGACCAGAACGGTGGGTTGCAAGGTATGGTCCGGCCGCTCGCGCCGCATCGACCGGCCGGCGATGGCGCGAAGCTCCGCATAGACCAAGGCGAGCAGGCGCGCCGAAACCTCAGTCTGTCCGGCCTCCAATTCACCGAGGAGCCCGGTAATTTCCCCTGGTTCGGCCACCATGAATCTCCCTAAGAAGATTCTGAGACCGAATGCTCCCATTTGCAAGCCAAAAACCGGGGCGGCCGGTTATCTGCGCCGTCCGCCCCGAAGTGTACCATGCCCGCAAGGGGCCAGGCGCCGGCCCGGCGGGCTCCCGCCGTGACCAGCGCTCAGGAGGAGGAACCGGCTGGCGATCACCTCGTCGTATTCGATGGGGGTGTCGATTTCACCGCGGTCCGGCGGATCCCGGAATCCCCGGACTTCCGGGACGATGTGGAACGGCGAATATGTGTGGAAAGCGGTGCAGTCGAGGGCGTAGCCGTAGCAGGGGACGCCGGCGGACTAATAAGGATAGTAATCCTGGATGAGGGTTGTAGGGCCAGCAGGAGCGTCTTGGCGGTGTCCGCGGCCGAGCGACCGGTCCAGCGCGATCTTACGTTTTGAGACATGATCGAACTCCTTTGGAGTAGAAAGTGTGCGCCTTGTGGCTCACATTTCCTCCTCACTTGGGATTGCGGAAACGCGGCAAAAACGGGATCGGGAGTTTTTCGAGCGGCGGCGCCGCTCTAGCCCGCTATTCTCCCGCCAGCGTGCTTCGTCTCCTGCCGTACGGGAAGTAGATCGCAAATCCGATAAACAGCCAGACGAAGAACCGGATCCACGTCAGCAGCGGAAGCCCCGCCATCAGCACCACGCAACACACGATGGAGAGCCCCGGCAGCCACGGCACCAGCGGCACCCGGAACGAGCGCGGCCGGTCCGGTTGCTTCCTGCGCAGCACGATCACTCCCGCCGACACCAGCGCAAAGGCAAACAGCGTGCCGATGTTCGACAGTTCCGCAAATGTGTCAATATCCCAGATGCCCGCCGGGATGCCCACCACGAAGCCGGCAATCCAGGTGCTGATGTGCGGCGTCTTGAACCGTGGGTGGACCACCGAGAATAACCCCGGCAGCAGGCGGTCGCGCGACATCGCAAACCAGATCCGCGCCTGGCCGTACTGATACACCAGGAGCGAGGACAGCATTCCCATCAACGCGCCGGCCGTCACAATCAGGCGCAGGCGGTTGTACCCCAGCGCCTTCAGAGCGTCCGCCACCGGGGAATCCGTGCCCAGGGTCTTGTAATTGGCGATGCCGGTCAAGACCAGCGAAACGCCGCAGTACAGAATCGTGCAGACGATGAGCGTGGCAATGATGCCGATGGGCAGGTCGCGCTGCGGGCGGCGGCACTCCTCCGCCGCCGTGGAGACCGAATCGAAACCGATGTACGTGAAGAAGACGATGGATGCCCCCGTCAGCACGCCGGAAAATCCGTGCGGCGCGAACGGATGCCAGTTGGCCGGGTGGATAGCCTTGGCTGCGCCCAGGCAGAAAATCAGGATGGCCGCGATCTTGATGGCCACCATCACGGTGTTGGTTTCCGCGCTTTCCCTCACGCCGCGCACCAGCACCACCGTCACCAGCAGGGTGATCAGCAGCGCTGGAATGTTGAACCATCCTGCCGGCCCCCCCGGCGCGGGGAACGGCGGAAATGCCAGCTTTTGAGGCAGGTGGAATCCGAAGATATTCTCGCACAAGTCCTGCAGGTATGCCGAAAACCCGACGGCCACCGACATGTTCGAGACGGCGTACTCCAGAATCAGGTCCCACCCGATGATCCAGGCGACAATCTCGCCCAGGATGGCGTACGAATAAGTGTACGCACTCCCGGCGATGGGAATCATCGATGCCAGTTCCGCGTAGCACAGTCCCGCGAAAGCGCAGGCGATCGCCACCAGAATAAAAGAGACCGTGATGGCCGGCCCGGCCCCCGGTCTTCCCAGTTGTGAGCCGGCATGCGCCCCATTCAACGCCAGGTCGAGCACCGTGGCATTGAGAATGGACTTGATCGGCACCACCTTGCCGGCGGCGGCGGTGCCGGTCAGTGTGAAAATGCCGCTGCCGATCACCGCGCCGATTCCCAGCGCCGTCAGGCTCCACGGGCCGAGGCTCTTCCGCAGACTCCGGGAGGGGTCCTCCGAATCGGCGATCAGCGCGTCAATGCTCTTCTTCCGGAAAAGACTCACCGGTCTAATGGCCTCCAGCTTCTCGAACCCGGAGCGAGAAAAGTTAACAGTGATAGTAGCATTTTCGCTGAGCCCTGCGCTGCGGGCTTGACACGCGCGCGCCACGTCCGTAGGCTAAGGTTAATGGAAGTGGATTTCAGCCCGGAGACGCAGGCACGGCTCAACCGCGCGGCCGAGGAGAGCGGCAGCGGATCGGCGGAGCTCGTGCAACAGCTTGTCGAACATTACCTCGACCACGATTCGTGGTTCCGGCAGAAGGTGCACAAGGGCTTGGACCAACTGGACGCCGGGCAGTTCCTCACGCACGAGGAAATCGGCGCGCGTATAGCGAAGCTGCTCCCAGGGTAAGATGCAGATTCGCTGGTCCCCGGAAGCACTGAGGTCGCGGCGCCTGGATTCGGTTCAGACGCACTGACCCGCCCAACGGCCCCTCATCCCGCGATTCGGTCCCACAGAGCGCGTTCGGCTTGCTCCTCCTTCCACGCCTTGGGATCGTTGCGCAGGGCGGCATAGGCCTGGTTTGCTGCATCGAGGAACTTGTCCCGTCGATATTGTTCAATGGCCTCATCAAGAACGGCCTGCATCGTCTTGCCCTCCTGCCTGGCTAGCGCGCGAAGGACAGCCCTCGATCGGGGCGCGATGCGAATATTAGGATTCTCAGCGGGTGTCTTCACCTTCCTACACGATAACCCTTTCCCGCCCGTCCCGCCTTGCCGAAGGCGCCCGCGTGGACCGGCAAGGACCGCTCCGCCCGGCGGCACCACCCGCCGCTACTTGCGCTTGAGCTCGGCTTCGATGATGGGGCGGACGGCATCGAGATCGAGCCCGCCGTTGTACTTGCGGCCATCGATGAAGACCGTGGGGGTGGAATCGACGCCGGCCTTGTCGCCTTCCATTTCTTCGCGGGCCACAGCCTGCTTCACCGCGGGAGAATCCCAATCCTCGACGAACCGCTTGGTGTCGAGGCCGATATGGCCGGCCATGGCGAGAATCGTCTGGCGGGATAGGTGGGTGCGGTCGGCATACATGGCGTCGTGGAGCGGCCAGAATTTCCCCTGGCGGTGCGCGGCCAGGGAGGCAGCGGCGGCGAGCGCCGCCTGGGAGTGCATGTCGAGCGGGTATTGCTTGTAGACCAGCTTGACCTGGTTGGGATAGGCCTTGAGGATGGCGTTCAACTTGCCGACGGCTTGCGCACAGTAGGGGCACTGGAAGTCGGAGAACTCGACGAGAGTGACGCGGGCGTCCTTGGGCCCGAGGAAGGGCGCGCCGTCAGTGGGGATGGCGACGGGGTCCTCGAGCAACTTGGGCGCGGCACGGTGCATCAGCGGAGAAGCATCCACCGCGGCCACGACAGCGGCTTCCTTAGCGCCCTTCCTGACGGAGTCGACGACGATGGCGGCGAGGGCCTTGCTGAAAGAGCAGCTCGGATCCTCGCTGCGGCATTCGGCCATCTTCATATTGCAGCCGCATGGGCAGGCCTTGGTGCGGAGCACCTTGAGGGCGAGGGCCTTTTGAGGGGCAGTGAGGCCGGTGAAGTCGACGCCGGGGAGATTCTGCGACGTTTGCCAGTCCTGGGCGAGGAGCAGCGCCGCAGTCAGGACGCACAGCAGAGTTCCCCTCGATGCTGAAAAAGCCATGCCTTCATTGTAGCGAGCGGTGCGGGGAGCGGGGCGAGTGCGCGCGAAGAGGCGACGATGGCGGCGTGGGAAGCGGGGCGAGTGCGCGCGAAGAGGCGACGATGGCGGCGTGGGAAGCGGGTTGGGGCGCGCGGAGTGGAGTGCGCAAAGGGGGGCGAGTGCACGCGAAGCGCTCAACTCCAGAACCAATATCACGACGGGGCCGCCCAGCGGTCGCAGCTCGCGCACACCTCACGGCTGACGTTTACGTTCTGGCTCAGCAAGCGATTGAGCGCGTCGCTGCTTTCGGCGCGGTGCAGCTTTTGGGTCTCGCAGAATGCCGGTCCAACCCCGTTTGTTCTCCACAATCCGTTCGACGTGGCGTCGGGCCAGCAGATCGGCGGCAACTACGTTCCCAACCGGCCCAACCGGCGCCACAGACACAGGGCGTGACATGTACAATCGTGATGAATGGCGATCAGGGCTCTCACTGCTGCCGTCTTGCTGACCGTGTGCTCACTGCCGGCCGCCCAGCCGGCTTTTGACAGGTCGATCATCGACCGCCACCGGCAGGTCTACGACAATTCCTGCGTCCCCAGTGCATTCGAGATAGTGCTGAAGCTGACGGGACGCGTCCCCGCCGAATACTTCGAGTTGCAGGATGCATGGAAGAACAAATCGGACGGGAGCGGTCGCGACTTCGATAATGTGACCATTGCCGGGCTTACGTTTCACCAGCTCTATGCGCAGCCCCGAAGACGAGGCTTCCCTTTCGCCGGTCTGTTCGCCGCGATCGATGCTGAACTGGATGCGGGCAGGTACGTCATTACCGGATTGAGAAGCGGTAAGAATATGTTTCACGCGTGGGTTATTGTCGGACGGCTGGCTAACGGTGAATACCGGGCGGTGAGCAAGAGCGGCGCCGATACCATCGAAGTTACCAACACGCGTGCAATCATCCGGCAGATGAAAGGCACGGATATCGTCATATACCGTCCTAGCCCCGCCGCTACGCTGACGAGCGGAGGCGACGCTCGAAGATAACCGGCTTTGGGGAAAGGGTTGGGTGCGCGGTGCTTCCGCATGGCAACTATGTTGGCAGGAAGCCGCCCCTGGATCGTGCCGGGTCCGTCAGAACCCCGCGCGGGAGCGAGCGGCTCCTGTGGGGCGCCGAATCCAGCGTTCGAGGCCCTAGCCAGCCGGCGCAGCCCAACGGCAGTCCCGGCGCCGGCGGTCTGCCGGTGGCTCCGCCGTGCAACGCCGGAGCTCGCGGAAAACCACCCCTACCGCTTGCGCTGTCCTTGCGCCTGGTGGCGGATCTTCTTCTTCATGGAGCCGCGGGCCACGCCGGCCGCGCGCTTCGCCTTGGGCGCCACTTTCTTGCGCACGGCGCGCTTGACTTTCTTGCGTTCGATCTTGTCGGTAAGGTTCTTGGTATTCATCAGCTTCTTTTTAGTCCTGCGTATTTTTCAACTAGTTTCTTGAGCCCGTAGCGGGGAAAGTTCACAGTGATCTTAGCATCTTCGCCATCCCCTTCGCGGCGCACCACCGTCCCGGTGCCGTATTTGGGATGCTCTACGGTCATTCCAGCGCGCGCACCGCGGCGCACCGGGGGCGGCGCGGGCGGCGGCGTGGGCCTGGCCAGTACCGGAGGCCGCGGAAATGGCGGCGGCGTGGCGGCGGGTTTGTTGGCGGCGTTGAACGGCATCCCCCGCTCGCCGAAGAACTGCGAAATGTTCTCCACCGAGTTGTACGTCTTCCCGGTGAAGGTGCTCCGCCGGGCGGCCTGGCGCACGTCGTGCCGCTCGCTCATCAGGTTCACTTCGCCCGGCTCGTCGCGCACTCCCATGTCCAAAATCAGGTCGGCGGGAATTTCGCTCAGGAACCAGGAGGGCGTCGACCGTTCCGCCTCGCCGCCCCCAAACCGCCGGCGGTACTTGGCCCACGTCACGATCAGCCGCTTGCGCGCGCGCGTCATGCCCACATAGCACAGCCGCCGTTCTTCTTCGAGCGCCGATTCCGAATTCATCGACCGGCTGTGCGGGAACAGCCCCAGTTCCATGCCGGAAAGAAACACCACGGGAAACTCCAGCCCCTTGGCGTTGTGCAGCGTCATCAGGGTCACCGGCGCCCGCTCGTCGAAAGAATCGGCCTCCGCCACCAGCGCCGCGTGGTCCAGAAAATCGGCGATGGATTCGCCGCGCTCAGCCGCTTCGGTGGCCGCGTTGATCAGCTCGTCCAGGTTTTCCAGGCGCGTCTCCGCGTCCGGCGATTTCTCGGTTTCCAGCATCCGCCGGTAACCCGTGCGGTCCAGAATGAACCGCAGCAGTTCCGGCAGCGTCCGCGAACTGGCCACCAGCGAAAGCTCCTGAATCAGGTTGCGGAACGTCACCAGCGAAGATTGCGAACGCGTGGAAAGATGTTCGTCGTCGATGATCCGCTCGATCGAATTCCACAGGCTCAGGCCGTGCTCCCGCGCGTACTTTTCGATCTGCTCCACGGTAGTGCGGCCAATGCCGCGCGCCGGCGTGTTGACGATGCGCAGCAGGCTCACCGAATCGTAATTCGACGCCGCCAGCTTCAGGTAAGCCACGGTGTCTTTGATCTCGGCCCGCTGGTAAAAACTGAAGCCTCCCACCACCGAGTATTTGCGCCCGTACCGGCGCAGCGCTTCCTCGATCTGGCGCGACTGGAAATTGGTCCGGTACAGCACGGCCACGTTATCCGCCGGGTTTGACGCCAGGTGTTTCTCGATGGTGTCGGCGATGAACAGGGCCTCGTTCTCGGCGTCGTAAGCGGCGTACAATCCCAGCTTGTCGCCCTCCGCCGCTTCCGTCCAGAGCTTCTTTCCTTTGCGCTCTTTGTTGTTCTCCACCACGGCCCCGGCCGCGCCCAGGATGTTCTTGGTGGAGCGGTAGTTCTGCTCCAGCCTGATGGTTTTGGCCTTGGGGAAATCGCGCTCGAAGTCCAGAATGTTGCGGATGTCCGCACCGCGCCAGCTATAGATCGACTGGTCTTCGTCGCCCACCACGCACACGTTGCCGTGCGTTTCCGAGAGCAGCCGCATCAGCTCGTACTGGGTCCGGTTGGTGTCCTGGTACTCGTCGATCATGAGGTAGCTCAGGCGCCGGTTCCAGGCTTCGCGGGTCGAGTTGTCGTGGCGTAGCAGCCGCACGGCTTCAAGCAGCAGGTCGTCGAAATCCAGGGCGTTGGCCGTGCGCAGCGCCTTTTCGTATTCCTCAAAAACCGCCGCTACCGCCTCGCTTTCCTTGTTCACCGCGGCCTTATACAGGTCCGCCGGTTCCTGCCTGGTATTCTTGGCTTGGCTGATCTTCGAGAGCACGGCGCGGTACTGCAGGAACTCCTTTTCGTCCAGCCCCAGCGCCCGGTACGCCGCTTTGATCACGCCCAACTGGTCTTCGTCGTCGTAGATGGAGAAGCGCCGCGTGAAACCGGGCCGGATGCGCGCCAGGGGGTCGCCATCGCGCCGCAGCAGCCGCACGCAGAACGAGTGGAAGGTGGAAAGGTTGGGCGAAGAATCGAGCGGCACGTCTTCGAGCAGCGCGGTTACCCGCTCCCGCATCTCATTGGCCGCCTTGTTGGTGAACGTCACCGCCAAAATGGCGGACGGGGGCACATGCTTCGCCGTGATGATGTAGGCGATGCGATGGGTGATCACCCGGGTTTTGCCGCTGCCGGCGCCCGCGAGGATCAGAAGCGGCCCTTCCGTACAAGTCACCGCTTCGCGCTGCTGCGGGTTCAGCCCTTTGAGGAAATCCATGACGAGGGGACCCTTTGAGTTTAGCAGGCTGCGCCACAGGCGTTGGGGTTGCGAGGGGTGCGCCGGGTGCGCCGGGTGCGCGCCTGCTCCGGCGGGCGCCGCGGTGGGTTGCTGCGATGCTGCCCGCCACGCCCGCGCCAACTCCGCCCGGCGCCGCCGTGGGTTGCCGCGATGCCGCCCGCCGCGCCCGCGCCAACTCCGCCCGGCGCCGCCGTGGGTTGCCGCGATGCCGCCCGCCACGCCCGCGCCAACTCCGCCCGGCGCCGCCGTGGGTTGCCGCGATGCCGCCCGCCGCGCCCGTGCCAACTCC
>Ga0265316_10001868_pt1 | contig 22132 bp, 21 predicted proteins | sample 4522metaG_FD_202092 | JGI IMG/M metagenome (GOLD analysis project Ga0265316, IMG submission 202092) | Rhizosphere microbial communities from Carex aquatilis grown in University of Washington, Seatle, WA, United States - 4-5-22 metaG | ecosystem: Host-associated > Plants > Roots > Rhizosphere >... | reverse complement strand
CGGGCGCAATCCCCAGGCTGTCGGCCAGGGCTGCGCTCACCAGGAGCGAGTCAGGGCGCGTGAGGTCGGCGCTTCCCGCCTTGATCGTGACGAATGAACGGAAGCCGGCATCCCGGGAAAAGACATCCGGCGGGACGCACCGAATGCTCACTCCCGCGGCTCCATGGGCCGAAACGAGCATCGCCGTTCCCTGCCGTTCGGGGATGGCCGCGACCACGTCTGACACGGCTCCCACCGCAGCAGCGATTTCCGCCAGCCTCGCCTCCGGGGTATTCGACGGCAGGGCGATCTGCAGGTGGTATGTACCGACCTCCAGCAGGCGCGCCGTGATCCCATTTATCATGCCGGTTGACACCTCCATGACCACGACCAGCGGGACAAGGCTGAGAGCGATCCCGAGGACTGCGCCTTTCAGGTACCGGGCGGTACCCCCTCGTCCCCTGAGCACGCGCCTGCCGAGAAAGAACACGAATCGAAGGTTCATACCCTGCTCAGAGTGCCCGCGGCAAGAAGAAATCGGCTGTCCGTGCGTGATGCAAGGGCCGGGTCGTGGGTGACCAGGATCATCGTCCTCCCGTACCGCCGGACCAGGGCGAAGAGCATGTCCTCGACGGCGCGCGCATTGCGTTCGTCGAGATTCCCTGTCGGCTCGTCCGCAAGGAGCAGCCGGGGCTCGTTGATAAGAGCGCGCGCCACCGCGACTCTCTGCCGCTCTCCGCCGGAGAGCTCGAGGGGCCAGGCATCCATCCTGTGGTCCAGCCCCACCTCGGCCAGAAGCTGCCGTCCGCGCTCCCGCAGCGCGCGGGAGGATTCGCTTCCCAGCATGCCCGGGATAATGACGTTCTCCAATGCGGTAAAATCCTTCAACAGGAAATGGAATTGAAACACGAAGCCGACTTCGCGGTTCCTGTATTTGCTGAGGTCCGATTCCCCGAGCTCGGTAATCTCCCGCCCTCCCACACATACACTTCCTGCCGTCGGCCGGTCCAGGCCGCCGATGAGGCCCAGCAGCGTGCTCTTGCCGCAACCGCTCTCCCCGCTGATGGCCGCCGTGCTGGCTTCCGGCACGGAAAGGCTTACATCCCGGAGCACCTCGAGAGTCTCGCTGCCGGTGACAAAGCGTCGGACCAGGGAAGACACTGACACCAGGGGAGCGGAGGCATCGCTGATCGCGCCGGCAGAATTACTCATAGCGCAGCACCTCCGAGGGACGGAATCGGGCGATCGCGCGAGTGGCGGCCCACGCGGCACCCGTGCATGCCATTACGGCGAAAAACGAGACAAGGAATGCCTCCCGAAGATACACGTGGGACGGCACTTGGGTGAGGTAGAAGTAGGTGGGAGAGAATATGGCAAAACTGCCTGCAGACTCCCCCGAGGCGAACGGAGAGAGCAGTATGGACTGCAGTCGGAGGGCCCAGTTGACGGCTCCTTCGACCACGGCAAATACGCCGCTCACGTTCACCGCAAGGACCAGCCCCGCGATGAGGCCCCCTGCCCCTCCGGCAAGGCCGATAAAGAGCCCCTCCAGAATGAATATCGCCTGCACGCGCCGGGGCGGGATCCCCACCGCCTTGAGGACGGCTATCTCCTCCATTCGCTCGAACACGCTGCGGCGCAGCGAATGGTACACGTTGAAGCCGACGACAATGAAGATAATCCCGATGAGAACCATCATCATGAGCTTTTCCATGAAAAGCGCGTCAAAGAACGAGCGATTGTACGTGCGCCAGCTTTCCACCTTGTAGCCGGTTCCGGTGAGGAGAGCGGACACGGCGCGCAGAGGTCGGGCGTCGTCGAATCGATTTGCAATCTTGATTCCCCAGGTGCGTGGCAGCGGCCTGCCCGCGCCGTACAGCGCGTCGGCAGCTTCCAGCGACATGAACACCAACCCCGTGTCGAAATCGTAGTATCCCGTGTGGAATATGCCGGAAACGCGAAACTCGTCCCGACGCGGGGAGGGACGCCCGCCCGCGCCCGTGGCGTACGAGGTGAGGGAGATCGCGTCACCGACGCGCGCCCCCATTGCGGCGGAAAGCTCCGAGCCGATTACCAGGGAGCGCGGATCGGCGAGGGAAAATGATCCCTGGCGCAGGGCGAGCATCTGCCCCTGCACCGGGTCCAGAGAGAGCAGCCCCGCGGGAACCGCCCGGACGAGGCAGGCCCGCGGCCTTTGAAATGCCCCTTCGACCAGCGCCTGCCGCTCGACAAAAGGAACCACCGCGGCAACACTGGGGACCGACCGGATCCGCGATACCAGCCCGGCATCCAGAGCCCGGCTCCCATCCGCGGAAGTCCCCGGTGCGCCTCCTTCCGCGCCGGCCAGGTCCGCTCGAATCTGGAGGTGATACGAGCTTATCTCCACGATACTGTCGATGAACCCGAGCTGGAACCCGTTCATCACGGCCAGCACCACTGTCAGCGTCATGACCCCGATTGCGATTCCGGCCACCGAGAGGAGGGTGGAGGCGTTGCCTGTGTCGCGGCGCTTTGTGCGAAAATACCGGGCCGCGACAAGCACTGCAAGCGAGGTTTTCAATCCACTTTCCTTTCCCGTAAGAGCTTCCCCCCGGAATAGACCTCTTCTTTCACGCGGGTGTCCCCGTCAAAGTATACTTTCAGATAGAGATCCTCGTCTTTGTAGATTTCCTCTGTCCGGAGCTTTCCCTCTCCATAGAGAGTGACCTTTTGGAGGCTCCCAAGCAGAAAATACTCTTCACGGCTCACTTTGCCCTTGTCGTCGACAGAATACTTCCACAGCTCCATCCCGCGCGGACTCCTTCGGCTGCGGGCGGTCACTACTCCCTTGTCGTTGCGGGTGTATGTGTTCTCGTCCGCTGCCGCGCCCTTTGCGGTTGAAGATTCGGAGGCGAGCCTGCCTGCCGCATCATACTGCCGCTCTATTGTCCTTCCCTCCCGCGGCAGGATTTCCGTGGATTTGATCGGAACGTCCGTGTCGGGCTTGTAGGAGAAATCTTCGCGGGAAACCGTCTGGTCCGCTTTTCTTCTCTCGCGGCTCGCCAGCCTGCCCCGCGTATCATAGCGGGAGATATAAAGCGTATCCTTCGAGCTCGTCCGCTCTTCCGACACGCCAGACGGCCCGAAGACGTACGAGGAAGTCCGCACATCAGTATCCGTTCCCACTCGCTTCACCGCTCTCAAAGTGCCGTTCGTGGCGTACACATACTGTTCCGTATAAATCAGGCTCCCGTCCGCAGCCTGGACCCGCACATGCGCCAGCCGGCCTCCGGCATAGGTCAGCAGGGTCTTCTGAGCCAGGGTGCCGCCGTTGTACTGTTCCTCCTGGAGCAGCGATCCCGTACCGTCATAAATCCGTCTTGCCGACAGGACGCCCGCGGCAAGCTCGCGCTCCACTTTCCTGGTCCTGTTTTCCGTCCAGGACACCTCCCATCGGCGCGATTCTTTTCCATGGTCGAAGAGGCGGCGCACCTCGTTCTGCCCGGTCGTCGTGATCTCAAGGGTCCACCGCGACTCGTCCCGCTGGTACGGCTCGATAGGCAGCAGGGACATGCCGAACTCGTTGGACTTGTAGAACAGCGCATCGGCGAATCCGGGGAGGACCCATGGAAGCAGAAGCAGCGCCAGGAGGTATCGCTTCATGGCTTTCCGAACAGGGAATCCAGGTAGCTGTCCGGATCGAAGACTTCCAGGTCGTCGAGCTTCTCCCCGAGCCCGATAAAGGAGATCGGGATGCCCAGGTCCCGACAGATAGGCACCACCATGCCGCCTTTCGCGGTCGAGTCGCATTTGGCAAGTACAATCGAGTCGATTCCCACCGCTTTGTGGAAGACTTCTGCCTGCGCAAGCGAGTTCTGTCCCGTGGTGGCGTCCAGCACGAGTATCTTCTGGTAGGAACCGTCGCCGATCCGGGCGCGCACGATTTTGTCGATCTTCGCCAGCTCTTTGACCAGAGCTTCCTTGTTATGGAGGCGGCCGGCGGTATCTGCGATGAGCAGCTGATCTCCCCGGGCAGCGGCGCTTGCAATTCCATCGAATATCACCGCGCCGGGGTCCGCGCCGTGGTCCTGCGCCACGACGGGCAGCCCCAGCCTGTCCCCGAGGAGCTTCAGCTGTTCGATTGCGGCTGCGCGAAAAGTGTCCCCCGCAGCGAGGAGGATCCGTGAGACGCCGCGGTGGAGGCGGAAATGCTGCGCGAGCTTTGCAATGGTCGTGGTTTTGCCCACCCCGTTCACACCCAGAACGAGGAAGAGATTGAGGACCCCCGGGGTCATATGCAGCTCGTGCGCCCTGAGAAACGCCCTCAGGTAGGACTTGAGGGCGGCAAGGAGATCCTCACGGGTCCGGAGCCCTTTTTCCTTCACGATCCCGCGCAGAGCGTCACTGGTCTCCGAGGCAGTGCGGACTCCCATGTCCGCTTCGATCATCGCATCCTCCAGCTCGTGGAAGAAGTCGTCATTGAAATCCCGGGCCTGAAACAGCTCCCGCAGCCGACTCCCAATTCCTTTCCAGGGCATCGTGCGTCCCCCTAACCCGCGGTCCCGTTCGAGACCGAGACATAGTGGACGATGCGGAAGATCATCCAGGTGAACAGGATGGCGCTCACCGCTGTGCCGGCATAGTAGCCGCCAAGGTAGAGCTGATAGTTGAGGTGTGTGTTCGCAGCCTGCGAAATATTGCCCTGGAGCAGGAACTCATTCTCGTGCACGACGGAATCGAGGGCGAGCGCGTACGAGAAAAGGGGAAGCACAATCGAAACGGCGAACCACCCGAAGGAGACGTAGAAGTCGTTCCGCGCCTGCTTCTGCAGCAGATCCCGGGCTCCGATATCCATTTGAAGGGGGAATGAGAGCTGTTCCATCGAATCCGGCCCGATCGAGAACGGCAAGTCATAGAAGCCGGTCAGGGAAAGAACTCCACGGCTTCGGGATGGCGGTCTTTCCACCGAGACGGGGGTCTTGCCTTTCCAGATGGAGTCCACGTAAAGGTCCGCACCGGCGGGTTCGGACGTCACGGTCACCGATCCGGAGATCTCCTTGTCCAGCTTCACATCCAGCTGGAATTGCTGTCCCGGCTCCAGGATGACCGTGCGGGTTACATCGCGGTAGCCCCTCGCGGAAATCCGAATTGCTTTCGTTCCGGGTGACAGATACAGGGAAGGGGAAACACCCGAGGCGACCAGGGTATCATCCACGTACAGTGACGCGCCTGGAGGATCGGGCTTGAATGCGAGCTGTGTCCATTCGCGGCCCAGTATGATGCCGGCAAGGTCCTTGCCGACAGTGGGCATGAAGGCATAGATCTGGTCCCTGTCAGCCGCTTCCCGCGAGGAAAGCACGATCTTGCCTCTGGTGGCATCGAATGCCCAGACCTCCAGCAGCAGGTAGCCCTGAACCTCCATGAGCGCGCCTCCTACCAGGAGGTCGAGACCCTGGGCGGCGCAATAGGCGGCAGAGCCCACGCTCGGCAGGTCAAGGAGCTTCCCGAGGCCGCTGCCCTCTTTGATCGTCACCGGCTTTACCGCCGCCATGTCTATCCTTGTCACGTCGAGGATTTGCAGGAATTCCCTTCGGGCGACAACAGCCGCGAGCCTGTCATCCACTCCCTGCAGGGTAGACGGGGTCGGCGGGACAGGGCCGAACAACAGGGAGTCCCGCTCCTTCCGGATTCTCGTCATCGTCCCCTCGGCAGAAGATGACTCGCGGGAAACTATGGCGCTTCTCGCCATCTCCCTTTCCTCCGGCGTGAACGTGTGCGTATCCAGGCCGCTTACTTCATTCTTCAGCAGAAGCGGCAGACTGTAGGCAAGATATGCATTTTCCTTTGAGAGATCCCCCGCGCTGAACACGGTGAAGCCCACCGTCCACTGCTTGGCGGTATCTGCAGGGACAGTCAGATCGGGTGCGGCAGGATTCGGGGCCGGCGCGGTTCCCGGAGCAGGCGTGGTGCCAGCGGCCGCAGTTCCCGTGGCTGCCGTGCCCGCGGCCGTTGCCGTGCCAGGCGCCGCGGCGGCGCTCGTCGGGCTTGTGCCTGCCGTGCCTGTCTGGGTCTGCCCCTGAACCGCCGGTGTTGCGGTGGAGCTCTGCGTGAAGACAAGCTGCGGAGACAAGCAAAGAATAAATAGAAGGGACGCTGCTTTTCTCATCAGGAAATGTCGAGGGCCTTCTTGAGGGCCGAGATTACCCGCTGCGGCTGAAACGGCTTGATGATGAAATCCTTTGCCCCCAGCTGAATCGCCTGCACGATGAGCCGCTGCTGGCCGAGGGCGGAGCATATGATGATGCGCGCGGCCGGATCGATCTCCCTGATCTTCTTCAATGCCGTCAAACCATCCATTCCGGGCATCGTGATGTCCATGAGAACCACGTCAGGGCGCGTATCCTGATAGAGAGCGATTGCCTGCACGCCGTCGGACGCCTCGCCCACAACACGAAAGCCCGACTTTTCGATGATATCGCGGAGCACGATCTTGATGAAGGCCAGGTCATCAACTATCAGAACGTTGACCGCCATCTTTCCTTCCCGCAGGTGCCGGCCGTGAGGCGGCCGCTTTTGCGTCCCCGCGCGCGGCCAGCCATTGCTGTTTCAGGTACTCTTCGATGAAGGCGTCGATATCGCCGTCCATGACCGACTGGATATTCCCGACCTCGTGCTTGGTCCTGTGGTCCTTGACCAGGGTATAGGGTTGGAAAGTGTACGAACGTATCTGATTGCCCCAGGAGATGTCCTTCTTTTCCATCTCCAGCTTTTCCCTGTCCTTGTCCCGCTCATTCTTGTAGAACTCGAAGAGGCGGGAGCGCAGCACCTTCATTGCAAATGCCTTGTTCTTGTACTGGCTTCTCTCGTTCTGACACTGCACGACGATCCCCGTGGGAAGGTGGGTGATCCGCACGGCGGAATCGGTCTTGTTGACGTGCTGGCCGCCCGCGCCGCCTGCCCGATACGTGTCAATCCGCAGGTCCTCGGGCGTGATGTCCAGCTCGATTGCATCGTCGAGCACGGGGAAGCAGAACACGGAGGCGAACGAGGTGTGCCGACGGGAGTTCGAGTCGAAGGGCGAAATGCGCACGAGCCGATGGATTCCCGTCTCCGCTTTCAGATAGCCGTATGCATACGGGCCGTTCACCTGCATGGTGACGCTCTTGATCCCGCCCTCCGCCTCGAGAATGTCCAGGATGTCAATGGAATAACCGTGCCGCTCCGCCCAGCGCGTGTACAACCTGTACAGCATGCTGACCCAGTCGCACGCCTCTGTGCCGCCTGCCCCCGAATGGATCGTAAGGAACGCGGAAGATGCGTCATTCTCACCGCCGAGAAGCTCGAGGACCTTCAACTGGCCGTACTGCCGGTCCAGTGATTCCCAGTTGCCTCGAAGCTCCGCTTCGAGGGATTCGTCTTTCTCCTCGGCAGCGAGACGCCAGATCTCCATGAGGTCATCGATATCCGCACGCAACTTCACCCACGGGTCGAAACGTCGTTTGAGGGTCTTCAGGCGCGTGAGCGCGGCTCCCGCTTTTTCCTTATCCTGCCAGAAATCAGGCTGCGCGGTCTGCGCCTCTATTTCCCCGATCTCCCTTTTCAGTGATTCCGGGTCAAAGCCCCCTCCAGGTTTCTTCGATCTGGGCGCCGAGTGCATCCAATTTCGGTTCAAGCTCGCTTAACACGTCTTCCCTTTCATAATAGCGCACGGAGTGCTGTGCAGGCTCATGCCTTGACGATCAGCCGCCGCCATTTCTTTTCCTTCAAGCTGGTGACGGCAAGGGTGCCTTCAACAGGGTATTGATAGAGGCGGATGCTGTCATACGAATCAGCGATCCTGTCCAGGTCTTTCTTGAGCCGATTGAGAGCGGTTTCCGGGAGCGTGACGCTTTCAAATGCGTCTTTCAGCACCTTCCGGAAACCGTATTGAACCAGAAGGTCGTACCCGGACTTGCGATGGTCGTCATTCGCGAACTCGCAGGCGACAGCGACAAACATAATGTCCTGAATGTAAAGGATTGACCGGAGCGTGTAAAGTCGCCGGGGCCCTCCCCCCGCGGGAGACTCCCCCACCCCCTCTCTTATAGACAACCTGGCTGAAAGCCGACAACATTGATATGAAGGAGATCCGAATGCGGGGGAGCCACGACGGAAAAAACGGCACTGTGCGGTTCCCTGTCCTCATCGCCGCATTCATGTTCGGGTCAATTCTCGCTTCAGCCCAGCAATCGCCGGCAGGACAAACGGAGGCAAGTTTTGCGCCTTTTGCTACTCGTCTGAAAGCCCAGGCCATCGACTACCAGGTCAAGCTGACCTGGAAAGACTCGCCGGACATGAAAGGCGTCTATGTCGTGTACCGATCACCCGAGGAAATCACCTCGCAGAGCTTTGGCAAGGCGTTCCTTCTGGCCAAAGTGGACGCCGGGGTGGAGTTTTTCATCGACACACCGCCGGACCAGAAGGGCTACTTCTATGCAGTTATTGTCCAGGACCTATCAGGGACTCTTTTTCCTGTTCTGATCCCCTACCGCAACAAGACCAGCGCGGCAGTGGCGGGACTGACCGCGGCGTCGGAAGAGGAGCTGGCCGCGCGGATCAGCGGCATCAAAGCCGCGATCAGCTCGGCCGGAGACGGGGTTGACGTCACCTTCACGGCGTCCAACCCTGCACGCGATCTCCTTCTCTTCTGGGGTACCGCCCCGCTTTCGACCCCGGAAGATCTTCTTTCCTCCACATCCACTACGCAGCTCGACCCTGGCACAACCCGATACTTTCTCCCGGTCTTTCCCGGCGTGGACTACTGGTTTGCCGTGCTGGATGCAGGGCTGTACAAGATCGGGAAGACAATGCTGGTGAGCGGAGTAAATACGACGACGGCTCCCTTGCAGATCCCGGTAGCCGCAGGCAGGATCGCGCCCGCGCTTCCCGCGGCCCGAAGACCCATGCCTTTGCCATCGCTCGCGGTTACCCTTGGCGTGCAGAGCGGGCTGCAGCTCACCGGGCCCCTGCTTCCAGAGCTCCCGGACGGGACACTGGTGTCTGCGGCAACCGAAAGGTCGATTTCCCTTCTCATGCAGAACATTCAGCAGCAGCCGCTGAAAGAGCGGACACAGCAGGTGCTTCCTTCCGATGTGACCCCCATGCCTGGGGGCGAGCTTGCGCTCCTCCAGGCGGTTGTCGCAGGCCCGTTCAGCAGCGGGGACGCGTCGGGCGCGTCGAGGAGCCTGATCGATTTCCTGCGTCTGCCGCGCGCGGCGCCTGTCGAAGCGCGTGCCCGGTACTACCTCGGACAGACATACTTCCTCCTGGGCAGGACCCGCGACGCTCTCATGGAGTTTCTATTGAGCGAGGACTACCTCTATCCGGAAGCACAGCCCTGGGAGGACGCCTGTTTCGACAGGCTGAGGCTGACGGACAAGTAGAGCACGCGGCCGAAGGCCGCGTTCGAGAGGGGCCCCCAAACGGAAGGAGTCCGCTTCAAGTGGCCAGAGCGGTACTCCGCACCGCGGAAGGCCTACGGGCTCTGCGTCTTCTCGAACCCGACGCTCATGTGGTTCTCCCATGCTTCGCCGACTCCGAGCCGCAGGTCCCACTGGGGAACGAAGCAGTGGGACTGGAAGGCACGGCTCTCGGGGGCCGCGTCGGATGACAAGGTCTCCACGGGAATGCTCCAGCAGCGAAACTCTCTGGCTGACGACAGGGTAACGGAGACCTCGTTCCGCACATCGCGCACGAGCAGTCCCTTCACCCCTTCGATCTCGGTTGCCCCTGATTCGATCTCTTTTTTCCGGTCCTCGTCAAGCAGAAAAAGCCTTCCGCAGTCGGCTGACCGCGCTGCGAGAGAAAGGTTGATTTCCACACCGAAGCGCGCACTGAGCTGGTCGGGACCCAGATTGGAGACTTTGTAGTACACGTCGATCGAGCGGGGACGGAAAACGAATCTCTTTTCGATGGCCGCCGGCTGGGGGACGCCTCCGGAAGAAATCGAGCCGGTGCGGCGCATGAGGAGCTCCGGAAGTGCACGATTGAGATCCACGAGCTCGTAGAGCCCTGACACGAAATCTCCCGCCTCGGAGTGTCGACCCCGTTCAAAATCCCCCAGCGCGCAGCCGTCCGTGAAAAAGTGATCGATAAAGGCCTTTCTCTGGTACGCGCAGGGCTGCCCCTCGCCGACGGATAAGGCGCCGTCTTCACTGCACTCCTCTTCACGGTCGACCATGGTGTCGAGGTAGTTCCAGGACGCCGGGAGAAAATCCAGCTCGAACATCGCGCCGCCTCGCGAATGGATGTACGCGTTGAGCTCGGAGCCCTGGTAGAGGTATTCGTTGCAGTTGTCCATGTCATAGTCGACGCTGATGATGGAAGGAGCGAAAATCTCCGTGGCCCGGGTAATCTTTTCCGCCTCGATCAGGGACTGGTACACCGATTTGCGCAGGGCATTCTCGTAGATTCCGCCGCTTCCTCCGTGCCAGTAGGCGTGGTGGCTCTGCCCCTTCCACAGCTCGTTCTGTGCCGCTTTCTTCTTGTATTTGTCTCCCCGTACCTGGTTCACCAGTATATGCGTGTTCATCATCTTGGCGTACATCAGCCAGGATTCGGGATAGCGGATAAGAAACTGGCGGAACTGGCCGCCCACCATGAACTGGCGGTCATAATCCGGTGATATGGAGCGCCCGCGAAGCTCATTGAATGCGATGCGCCGGTCAGCCGGCAGCGCCCACTGCATCATTTCCATCGAAGAGCTGGAGGGGACGAAAATCCTCCGGACAGGAGGATTTTCCTTCAGGTAAAGTCCCGGCGTGGTTGGTTCCAGCCAATCCGCGTTCTCCGCCGCCCGCGCAATGAACTCTTCCAGCCACCCATTGCGGAGAAGGGTTTTCGGCGCCGCAAGCCCGTCATCCAGATACACCCCCAGAGGGCTGCCGTCATTCCCGCGGGGAAGCTGTTTGAGGAAACCTATCATCTCAGAAGGGCCCGCATCGGCGGCGAGGGCCGTCAGAACCCCGGACACGGCCAGCAATGAAATGGTTTTCCCCTGGTCCTCGGTGATGCAGGGACGCCACAGTGCGGACTCCGCAACGCCTGCGAGTCTGAACTGGCCGTCATCCACGAACGTATAGTCGATGCCGCTCGCGCGGAGCACAGAGGCCAGGGAGGGCTCCCACACCTTTTCCGCGATCCAGCATCCCCGCGGCCGGGTCTCGAACCGGACCCGCAGAAGCGTGGTCATTTTTTCCAGCTGACCGAGCTTGTCGTTCATCGGGATCAAGGGAAGTATGGGATCGTAATAGCCGCCCCCCAGCACTTCCACCTGCCCTCGCGTGACCATTTCAGCGAGCAGCGTCAGGAACTCCGGATGCAGTTGTTCCAGCCACTCCATCAGGATTCCGCTGTAATGAAGGGTGACGGGGAATTCCGGATAGCGGTAGAGGACTGCAAGCAGGGGCTTGAATGCCTGCTGGTACAAGAGCTCCGCGCCCCCCGGGTCCAGTCCCAGCGGCAAATGATTGTGGGTGCCGATGATGATTCCGACCTTGCCCATCTTCAGGTCCTAGCCGCCGAGCATACGCGCGAGAAACGCGCGGTCGAATGCCATGAACGCGTATGCCATGAGCCCCGCGGAGATCAACTCAAGCGGGAACCCGCGAAAAGCGCGGGGAATACGCTCGATTTCCAGCCGCTCGCTGATGGCTGTCATCAGGGCGCGTACGAGCATGAAGCCCGATCCGGCCGCGAGACCCGCGATGAGACTCTCTGCGGCCGTGTAGCTACCGCGTGTCGTGAGAAGCACGATGCCGAGGGTTGCGCAGTTGAGTGCCACGCCTGAAAGGGAGAAGCCGGAAGTCCGCACGAGCAGGGGCGATATGCGGACCGCCATTGCTTCGAGCAAATATGCAAGCCCCGCGACCGACAGCACGAACGCCGGCGTGCGCAGAAAGCCGAGCCGAAGGGGCTCGAGCACCATGGTGTCGATTGCCCAGCCGGCAAGTGCGGAGACTCCCATGAGCACGGCTGTCGACACACCAAGCCACAAGGCGGCGCGCGCGTTCTTTTCCCCTGCCGCGCGCGGGCTGATGCCGAGCAGGCGGGAGAGGATGACGTTATCCACCAGGGAAAATACGAGGATGAGGCCCACCCAGCTCATGGCCGCCGCTCCTTCACCATGCGCGCCAGCGCGGCAAGGTAGCCGAGGCAGAGCAGCCCGCCGCCGGCAAAACTGATGGCGCGGGCGGGGTCCTGGGAAAGGGAGCCGATCTCGATGGTCCCTGAAAACCCGGGAAGAGGAAACAGGGTCATGGTCCCGGCCCCGAGCGTCTCACGGAGAACCCCGATCAGCAGGAGACAGGCGGCGAAAACCGCCCCCTTGCCTGCCGCGTCAAGAAGCGCGCGCCCGGGTGAAGGAGCGCGCGAGGTTTCATCGATTACCGTGAGCACCAGGCAGTTCACCGCGATCAGCGGGGCGTATATTCCAAGGGCAGCGCTCGCCTCGGGGGCGGCCCGGAGAAGCACAAGCTCGAAGGATGCAGTGAGAAAGGAGGAAATCACGAGCGCAGCCAGCCATCCTCCCGCAGCGGCCCGAGGCGTCATCTCCCCGCCATTCGTTCTTCCCCGTGCAAGAAGAGTCATGCAGAAACTGGAAAGCAGCATGACTGCAAAGATGCCTGCCGACATCCAAAGGGAGTCGATGACGCGCACCGATACCGCGGCTGCCGGGCACAGGCCAACGAGCAGCACCGCGGTCGGGTTGTCCCGGGCGATTCCCCGGCTCAAAACGTCACTCGGTGTCATCCAATGCCTTCCCGCGCTCGGGCGGGCGCGTGCTGCTGCACAAGCTTGTCGATGAGGGGCACGGCACAGTTGCCCAGAACTATGGAGACAGCGACCCCATCCCCCAGCGAGCCGTAGAATCGGAGAAGGAAAGTAAGCAGGCCGAGCCCGATCCCGTAGATCCACTTGCCGGTTGACGCAAGGGGCGACGTCACCGGGTCTCCCGCCATGAAGAATGCGCCGAGGATGAGACTGCCGGAGAGGACATGAAACAGCGGCCCTCCGGAAAACCACCCCTGTCCCCCGGCAAAGCCGCCGAAAACCCATGCAAGAAGAGCGAAGGTCGCGACGTAGGAAACCGGCACCTGCCATCGCACGATCCGCCTCGAAAGAAGGAACGCTGCGCCCAAAAGGAGCAGGGGGGCAGACACCTCGCCTATTCGGCCCGGCACATACCCGACGAGGATGTCGTAGGAGCCGCCGGGCAGGGACGCATGGAACAGGGACAGTATGTGCGAGTTCAGCCAGGAAACGATTCTCCCGTCCATGGTGCTGAAGAAGTACCCATGAGTTGAAAGTATTTCCAATGGCCTTCCGACGGCGCCCGGCGCTGAGAGCGCGGGGCGCAGGGCTTCCAGGGGCGGCACGACAGCAGTGCTCACTGAAGCGTCCCCCACGGCGGCCCAGCGCGTCATTGCGCTGCTCCACGAGAGAAGGGCAAACACAACTCCTCCCAGCGCCGGGTTCATCCAGTTCCGCCCGAGCCCGCCGAAGCTCTGCTTGACCACGAGAATGCCAAAAGCGGCGGCCGCGGCCGGCACATACAGGGGCACTCCTGCCGGCATGAGCAACCCTACGAGGAGCCCAGTCAGGAACGCGCTGCCATCCGCAAGCGTGAATCGGCGAAACAGCGCAGAGGAGGCAAGCTCAGCAGCGACGGCGACGCAGATCGACGTCACGATGACACGCACGGCGGGAAGCCCGAAAAGAACCCCCCCCCACACTGCCGCCGGAACGAGGGACAGGCTGACAAGCCATGTCATCCGTGCTGTCGACATAGGAGCGCCGAGGTGGGGCGCAGGGGACAGGGTAAGCCCGCCGGGCGCGGGCGAGACGCTCGTTTCAGCCATCGACCGTACGCCCTCGTGATCGTTTTCCCGTGCGCAATATGTCCACCAGGGGAATGTGTGACGGACAGGCAAACGCGCAGCAGCCGCATTCCGTGCACCGCCCCAGGCCTTCACCCATGGCCTGCTCGATCTCCCCCTGCTGAATGAGCTTGTGAAGCCGCGTCGGGACCAGGTCCCAGGGGCAGACCTCCACGCACACTCCGCAATGGATGCACGGCCATTCTTTTGGTGTGCGCGCCTCGGCGCCTGCGAAAGCAGTGACGCCGGCCGTGCCCTTTGTCACGGGGATGTCCAGGGAGGCGATGGCGACACCCCTCATCGGCCCGCCGACGACTATCTTGCCCGGCCGCGCTGAGAGGCCTCCGCAGTCATCGAAGAGGTCCCTCACCGGTGTCCCCAGCCTGACCTTGAGGTTTCGCGGCGCGGCAACGGGAGCGCCCGTCACCGTGAGAACCCGCTCAATGAGCGGCGCGTCCATGACGACAGCTTCGTAGACAGCGAACAGAGTGGCAACGTTGAGAACAACGGACCCGGCATGCGGCCCGGAGAGACGCGTGCCGTCCAGTGACGACACAACGAGCTGTTCGTTTCCCTGAGGATAGCGTGAGGGCATCAGAGCTATCTCGCACTGCAGACCCGTCCGCGCGAGGGCGCGTTCGAACTCCGGCACCAGTCCCTCTGCATCCTCACCCAGGGCCAGCACGACCCTGGCCGCGCCCACAAGGACCTGGCAGATGCGCAGGGCCTCGACGATCTCCCCGGGCTTTTCCCGCATGAGCGCATAGTCGGCGCTCAGCGAGGGCTCGCAGTCGATGCCGTTTGCAACGAGGAGTGAGGCGGACTTGCCGGGCATCACTGCCAGTTTCAGGTGCGTCGGAACGAGCTCTCCCCCGAGCCCCACGACGCCTGCGGATTGGATTTTCCCCAGCAGGTCGATCCGCGAAAGCTTCTCCCACCCCTTGAGAGTACGGGGCCTTCCCGACCTGTCGAACTCGCCGCCGAGCTCGATCACGACTGCGTCGGAGGAGATCCCCTCCTGCAGGGCAAGACGGCGCACTTCCACGACCCGGCCTGGAATCGACGAGTGGACATTCGCCGAGTGCGCCCCGTCCGCCCTTCCGATGAGCATACCCTCGCGCACGAGATCTCCGGGCTTCACCACGCAGACAGCCGCTCTGCCCGCGTGTTGAAGCATGGGGATCACCGCGACGGACGGCACCGCTGCGTTCGCAATCGGCGCCTCCCGGGAGATGAGGCTGCTGTCCGGCGGGATCACCCCGCCCCTGGGGAGACTGTTCGAGTGTGTCATTGAGCCTGGTTTCGCCGCGCCGAGCTATTTAAGCGCAGAAGATTGCCTCGGATCAAGGGTCCCTCGATAAGATCCTTTCGCAGCCACGCGAGGAACATCACAAGCACGGCGAGCGCGGCGGGCAGCTCTCGCAGGGACGCACGCTCAGGGCCGCGCAGCTCTGCGCTCATGGGGCGTCCCTGCGCGTAGAAGAGCGCGCCGAGGCTCCCCGGGGTCGAACGCCGCCGAACACTGTCGAGCCAGGTCGCGTCGAAAACCTTCACGACTCTCTGGCGTGCAATGGTGGCGCCGGTCATCGGGTTGAAAATGAAATCGCGCACGTACACCCTCTCGTACTTCTCCGGCGGCCTCCAGGGCCTTCCGAACGCAATGGTTTCCTGGAAGGCTGTATGAGTCACGAGGCCAAGAAAGTCAGGAAGCGCCGCGGCATGGCCTGCCTGTTTCATCCCGTCCACGGCGGCCCAGGAGAAGTCACGCACACGCCGGACCGCATACGGAGTGGGAAGCGCAGGCCCCCGCTCAAAGAAGAGAAGCCCCACCAGGACGAGGCTGACGGCCGCACAGAGAAAGGCCGCAGGCCGGCTGCGCAGGGCATCGCTTTTCGGCCGCACGATGGGCACAGGCTCGAAGATCATCCGCCGATGGAACCGGCCTCCCGCATCCCTGATTGCCGCGGGCAGCAGAAGCATCACAATGGAGACGCCGAGCGGCGAAATGAAGGCGGCGACATTCGAGCCGGAGAATCCTGAAGTGACCAGGATGAGCATGAAGGCGGCAGCGCCGGCACACCCGTAGATGATCAGCGGTCTCTTCAACCGCAGGAGCACCGTGTCATCCCAGCGCAGAGGGATGTCGGCACGCATCAGGGGAAACCAGGTCGGGAGGAGAATCAGGGTGAGCGCAAACCTGGCCAGCCCGCCGGAGAGGAGAAAGGGCGTCCAGAGAAGCGCACCGGCCAGCGCACATGCAAGCGCCGCTCGTCTCCTTTCCTCCTGCGCGAGGGCCAGCAAAACTGCCAGACCAAATACCGCGGCAAGGGAAAGCAGCTTGCCCAGGGGATCAAACTCCACGAGTCGCCACTCCCCCTGAAAGGGAAGACCAGCCGCAGAAGAGATCCGAAGCCAGAGCCTGAAGCTCGTCTGGACTGCCGGGATATAGGCGATATGCCATTCCCCGCCTGCGCCGCTCGATCGAAAATAGGCTGACGCACCGTCGATGTACCTGTCTCGACGCGGGTCAGACGGGTCGAGTCGGCGGTCAAGGTCCGCATAGGCAGCCGTGGAGAGGCCTGTAAAATCCCAGAACTCAACCGGCGAGGTGACCTCTGAGACAACGCCGGGGCCGAGCCGTGCAGCGAGCGCAGTCATGGACTCCGGCTGCGCAGCACGGCCGCGCAGCAGCAGTGTCTGATATCCGCGCCAGATGAGCGTCGACTGGGGGGCAACCCAGGAAGAGGACGGAAGCCAGAGCAGAAAGCCTGCAGGCAGGACAATCAGCGCAAGGAGAATGGCCACGCCCGGCGACCGTGGCTGTGAGGGCGCCTGCGGGGGAGCGCGCCGTGCAGAAGTCCGCCGCGCCGTGGGGCGCACCTGCTGAGACGGCGAGCGACGGGCCGTGGAGCGGTGCACCGTGCGTGACACCGGACGGGCTGGGCGGGTGGCTGCCATCAGAGTGTGCAATAGGCCAGGGCAATGAAGAACCCCAGCAAGGCGCCGACGAACACCTCGGACATTGTGTGGCCGTTGATCTCCTTCACGGGTCTGCTGCGGAGTGAAAAGTGCACGGAAAGGTCGCGGATGAGCTGGTTCAGCACCTTGGCCTGGGCGCCGGCCGAGCGCCGTACGCCCAGCGCATCCCTGAAGGTGAGCATTGCATAAAACAGCGTGACGATGAACAGAGTGGAGTCAAGGCCTGCGACGAATCCCGCCGAGGTGGCGAGGGACGCAACGACGGCCGAGTGACTGCTGGGCATTCCGCCCGTGGTCCATAACAGGTTCAGGATTATTTCCTTGGCCGTCTGAGGCCTATTGCGGAACAACATGATGCAGGACTTGAGAATCTGGGCAATGAGCCAGGCCGAAAGCGTGGAAAGGAAAACAGGGTTCGCCAGAGCCCTTGCCAGGATGTCGACGGCGCGGTGGGAAAGCATCGAGAGAGTGTCCCTTGAGGCCTCCGCATTTGTCAAGTCGACACCGTATCCTGCACGGTACCCCGTGCAGTGAGGCGTCATTCTTTCCTCACGGAGGCCATTCCTTGACACCCTCCTGCCGCGTAACTACTATCAGCGCAGCATGGCCAGGGCACGAAGCGAAGAATCACAGGAATGGTCACTCGCGGGCAGATCGATATTCAGCATGTACGGGAACTTCTTCTTCTGGCTTTTCCGCGAGCCGTTTCCCGTGGGTCAGCTCGGCCAGCAGATCGTACGCGTCATACTGGAAGCATTCGGCGCGATGATGATTACCGGGGTCGTGCAGGGCGGTCTGTTCGCCTGGCTGGGCGGCTGGGACGGCGGCAGGTTCAGCGTCGTCAACTGGACGGGTTCCATCGTCGTCTACCTCCTGCTCTCGGAAAGCACCACGCTGCTCGGGTCGATGATGTTCGCCGCCCGCATTGGCACCGCCTTCACCGTGGAGATCGGGTCAATGCAGATGAGCGGTCAGCTTGACGCGCTGCGCCTCATGGCTGTGGAGCCCTCGCAGCAGATCGTGATTCCGCGGGTGCTCGCCGCGATCATCAGCCTGCCCATCCTCAAGGCGGCCAGTGACCTCGTGGCAATCGGAACAGCCATCGCCTGCCTCCAGTGGTGGTTCGGCGTTTCCCCCACGATATTTCTCCAGCATGTCTTCGAGGTCCTGAGGCATCCCATTCTCACGACCTCGTACGTCCGGTGCATGATCATGGCGTTCTTCATTGCAGTGAACGCGTGCGGCCTCGGCTTTTCCTTTCAGGGCGGCGCGGTGGAACTGGGCAAGACCACGACGAAGTCAATCGTCATCAACCTGATCGTCGTCATCAGCGTGGATTCGATTTTCGGCGTCGTGGACCAGATCACCGGCTGGAGCGTCGTGTGATCCGGGTGCGGGATGTCAGTTTCGCATTTCCCGAGCACCCCGTGCTCGAGGCGCTGAGCATCGACATCGGGGAGTCCCTCACGACTGTCGTCATCGGGGCAAGCGGGATCGGAAAGTCCGTTCTGTTGAAGTGCATCACCGGTCTCCTGCGGCCGCAGTCAGGCAGCATCATCATCGACGGAGAGGAGGTCGTGGGTGCGGGCCGCCACAAGCTGTCCATGATCCGGAAGAAAATAGGCATGCTCTTCCAGGAGGGCGCGCTTTTCGATTCGATGAGCGTGTTCGAGAATGTCGCATTCCCCCTGGCCTACCATAAGTCCTGCTCGGCGCGCGAGATCGAGAAGAAAGTGCATGCCTACCTGGACCTGGTCGGCATGCGGGAGTCCATGACGGCAATGCCCCGCGAGCTCTCCGGGGGAATGAAAAGAAAGGTGGCCGTGGCCCGCGCCATGATCCTCGAGCCCCGCTACCTCCTGTATGACGAGCCGACGTCAGGTCTTGACCCTGCCAGCTCCGCCATCGTGGAATCCATGATCAAACGCCTGCAGACGGAGCGTGCCATCACCTCGCTGGTCGTGACGCACGATATCGATCTCACCCGCTACATCGCAGACAAGATCGCACTCCTCGAGGACAAGCGCATCGTCACCCTCGAAGACCGCGACCAGGCGTTCAGCAAGAGCTCTGCGGTGTACGAACATTTCATAGAGAAGAGAGAAAGGATCCGTCAGGAAAATGCCAGTTAGAGCAAGCAAGATCATTCGTGTCATCGTCATCATCATCTTCGCGGTCGCTGCTTCGACACTCCTCTACCTCCTCGTCAACAATTTTCAATTTACCCGCGGGGTGGAGATACGAGTGCATTTCTCCAGCGTGGGAGACCTCAACACGGGCGCGTGGGTGCGGAAAGCAGGGCTCAAGGTGGGATCAGTCACCCGGCTCGAGCCGGCGGATGACGAGAAAACAATCATGGCTACCATCACATTCCGTCCCGGGAAAAATGTCCGAAGGGACGACAACTTCGCTCTCGTTGCAAAAGGGATCCTCGGTGACATGTACATCGAGCAGAAGCCAGGGCCCAAGGAATCGCCCCTGGTCGGATCGGGGTACCTCTTCGAAGGCAAGGCCGCTTTCGGTATTACCGACCTCCTGGGAGGCGACACGATGACCATGGTCACCGACCTGGCCACCAGCATCAAGGGCATCGTGGACCTCCTCAAGAAGAACCAGAACGTGCTGGAGAGCTCCCTCAGGGACATCGCCAAGTCGGCGGAGAACGTGCGGATTGTGACTGACAGGGCAGTAGAGCTTACGCACTCGGTCCCCGACATGACCGCCGCAATAACCTCCTCGGTGGATCAGCTTCAAGCCGCCGTCACGGATGTGTCCCAGACCACCAAGAAACTCATCGTGAAGCTTGATGGCAACCTCTCGTCGAGCTCGGATGACCTGGCCGCTTCCATGAAGTCTCTCCGGAAGAGCACCTCGGACATCCAGACCGCGGTCACAGAGCTGACGGCCAGGAACTCGGTCATTGCAACGTTGGGCGCCGTCGACAGTGGAAAAAGCCTGGAAACGACAGTGAAGAACCTGGAGGCAGTCTCCAAGGAGCTGCTCACCGTCAGCCAGGACGCTCAAAAGATAGTCAAGGGAGTGAGCACGATCTTCGAGAGCAAATAAGGGCGATCCTCGGCCCCCTGGCCGCACTTGACAAACCGTACGTATACGTATATCTTGTCCCTCATCTAAACCTATTCGGTCACGTATAGGTGGGAGGGATGAATCATGATCAGGCGAATCACCTTCATCGAGCCAAAGAACGATCACCTTCATATTTTCTCCAAGTTCGAGCTGCCCCGGCTCGGCGGCATTCTGCTCGCGACAATCATGCGAGACAAGGGTTTCCAGGCTTCATCAGTCTTCATGAGGACCCGGGACATCCTTGCGCGACGCATCGAGACCGACCTGGCGGGAATCTCCACCATCACAGCCACCGCCGTCGGCGCATACGCCATCGCGGACGAGCTCAGGACGCGGGGCATCCCCGTGGTATTCGGAGGCCCGCACGTGAGCTTCCTGCCCGAGGAGGCGCTGGCGCACGCGGATTTCTGCATTACAGGAGAAGGCGAGACCGGTTTCCCCCTGCTTGTCGAGGCCTTGAACGGGAACCGTGGATTCGAGGAGGTTCCCGGCCTCGTGTGGCGTGAAAATGGACGTATCCGACGCAACCCGGCTGCTGCCCCGATCGAGGACTTGGACGGTCTGCCCTTCCCTGATTTCAGCCTGCTCACCATGAGGCCGGGGGCCCGGCTGGGCACCATGGGGTTCGGTAGAATGACCATCCCTGTCCAGACATCACGCGGATGCCCATTCGACTGCACATTCTGTTCCGTGACGGGCATGTTCGGGCACCGCTATCGCTACCGGTCGACGGGAAACATCATTGCCGAGATCTCGCGCTACAATCCGAAAGACAGCCTGATCTTCTTCTATGACGACAACTTTGCGGCCAACCCGCGAAGGACAAAGGAGCTCCTCAGGGAGATGATCCGCCTCCGGCTCGGCTTCAGGTGGTCAACGCAGGTGCGTTCGGACATCGCAAAGGACAGCGAGCTGCTCGACCTCATGGCAGAAGCGGGATGCTCCACGCTCTTCATCGGCTTCGAGTCGGTCGACCCAGTCGCGCTCAAGGAAATGAAAAAGAATCAGAGCGTGGAGGAGATCCGCCGTGCAATCCGCGAAATACGGAAGCGAAAGATCCACGTGCACGGGATGTTTGTTTTCGGATTCGACTCGGACACGATTGAAAGCACGCGCGCAACGGTCCGGTTCGCGCTGAAGGAGAAAGTCGATTCAACGCAGTTCCTGATCCTCACCCCTCTTCCCGGATCCGGTTTCTACAATCGCATGCTCGCCGAAGGACGGATCATCGACACGCAGTGGGACACCTATGACGCGCACCATGTGAAGTTCATGCCCCGCGGCTTGTCCCCCTGGGATCTTCAGCGCATGCAGATCGAGGCGCACAAGCGTTTCTACTCTCCGGTGCATGTCGTTGGGAGGCTCCTCCGCGGGCGCGTGGGCGGATTCATCATCGGGGTCTACGCGCAGGCGCTGAACAGGCGCTGGCAAATGCAGGAGAAGGACTACCTGCGGCTCCTGCGGCTGCTTCGACCCGCACCTGCCCTCACCTGATCCGGCTGACATTCGCGGTCACTCCATCCGCTGCCGGCGGGTTTGGTGACATTCGCGGCGCTATCACTTCGACTCGGCGCGGTATACCCTCTAGGCAAGGATCTGGCACACACGCATGAGAGCCCTCACACCACTCCGCCGGCTTTTCCCGTGGCTGGTTCGAAGACCGAGCACGTTTGCACTTGTCGGCAAGAGCGGGACGGGCAAAAGCTTCAAGGCGCGACAGGTGGCGCGCAGATTCCGCATCGACCTTATCATCGACGACGGCCTTCTCATCCGCGGACAGAAGATCATCGCCGGCAAGTCCGCGAAAAGGGAGAAGGGCATCCTCAGCGCCATCAAGACGGCCGTGTTCGCAAATGCCGATCAGATCGACGAGGTCAGAGCCGCGCTTGCGGCGCAGACTTACGGGCGGGTGCTCATCATCGGCACATCGCGAAAGATGATCCAGCGCATCGCCACCACGCTCGGCCTGCTGCCTCTTCACCGGGTCATCACGATAGAAGAAGTCTCCACGCGTGAGGAAATCACGCGCGCCCTCAAGATCCGCGCCGAACAGGGCAAGCACATCATCCCCGTCCCGGCGGTCGAGATCAAACGGAGCTATCCCCACATATTCTTCGAATCGGTGAAGATTCTCCTCAAGGCCAAGAAGGGGCTCCGGGGAAGCGCCGACGAAATCATCGAGAAAACTGTCG
>Ga0265316_10001864_pt1 | contig 22182 bp, 22 predicted proteins | sample 4522metaG_FD_202092 | JGI IMG/M metagenome (GOLD analysis project Ga0265316, IMG submission 202092) | Rhizosphere microbial communities from Carex aquatilis grown in University of Washington, Seatle, WA, United States - 4-5-22 metaG | ecosystem: Host-associated > Plants > Roots > Rhizosphere >... | reverse complement strand
ATACCCTGTTCGAGTTCTCATACTCTTATTGGTTCAATTTTTGGGGTTGGATTAGCCTATATGTTACTTCCTGGTTCTAATTCAATTGCTCTAAGTTGGACAAAGGTTGAAGATGTAGGACTTTCATTACTGATTTCTCCTGTTATTGGTTTTGGACTTGCAATTGGAGCTATGGCTTTACTTAAAAAATATTTTAAAAAGGAAATTCTATTCGATGATAATCCAAAACACAAACATCCTCCATTTGGAATAAGATCGTTTTTAATCCTTACAAGTACATTTTTAAGTTTTTCTCATGGTTCGAATGACGGGCAGAAAGGCATTGGCTTGGTCATGATTATTTTAATAGCCCTTGTGCCGGCTAAATTTGCCCTTGATTCCTCAAGGTCTCCAGAAAAACTTTCAGACAGGGTTATTTTGATAGGAAATTCTATCTCTAAAATTGATTCAGCAAATCTGGATTTGGAAAATAAGTTTAGCTGTCAACTGATAAAAGAAAGAATAGCTCATATGAGGTCAATAATAGACAATGTTCAATCTTTCGATTCATTACATGGGGATGCAAGTTTTAACTTAAGAAAAGATATTATCGTTATTTCAGCAGAAGTGAACAATTTGCTTACACCTAAATTTGATCAACCCGGTGTTAAATTACCAAAGGATGATTTACACTCCTTAAAAAAAGGAGTATCATATCTGAAGTCTTATACTGAATATTCACCCTGGTGGGTTATTTTCCTGGTTTCACTTTCCTTGGGCATTGGAACTATGATAGGCTGGAAGAGGATTGTAGTTACAGTGGGCGAGAAAATAGGAAAAACGCCTCTTAGTTATGCACAAGGCGCCAGTGCCAATCTTGTTGCAGCCGGAACAATTTTCCTTTCAACATTATTTGGCTTACCTGTAAGTACAACGCATGTATTATCATCGGGTGTTGCGGGAACAATGGTCTCTCAAAAAGGATTTAAAAACCTGAGAATGAAGACCGTCAGAAATATTCTTGCTGCCTGGTTAATAACTTTACCAGTAACAATAGTTTTGGCAGGAAGTATATTTTTATTACTAAGATGGATAATGCCATAATAATTAAATTGATTCTTAATAAGGAACAGGGTTGTGAAAAAGAAGAATTGTACTTACTGATATATAAAAATAATTGTATTTAAGAATAATTTATGATTAGGAAATACATTTTTCAATAATAATATTGTCATGTTCGGGTTAAATATAGAATTGACAATGCTTCTTGCAATTTGCATTTTGGCGGCATGTATATTCGAATTTATCAATGGGTTTCACGATACTGCCAATGCTGTGGCAACAGTAATCTATACTAAAACATTAAAACCAACTGTTGCTGTCGTATGGTCAGGGTTGTGGAATTTTTTTGGTGTTTATATCGGGGGAATTGCTGTAGCAATGGGAATTGTAAATCTTTTACCAACTGCTGCATTGGTTGATCAAAATTTATATCATTCAATGGCAATGATATTGGCCTTAATTATAACTGCAATTCTCTGGAATCTGGGAACATGGTATATGGGATTACCATGCTCAAGTTCTCATACTATGATTGGGTCAATATTTGGAGTAGGCATTGCTTATATGTTATTGCCTGATGTAAGTGCAATTGCATTGAACTGGTCGAAAGTTAAAGATGTAGGTTTGTCTTTACTCATTTCTCCAATTATTGGATTTGGGCTTACCCTCGGCTTAATGACATTGTTGAAAAGATATGTAAAAAAAGATATACTATTTGAGGAAAATCCTAAACGAAAACATCCTCCATTATGGATAAGAACGATATTGGTACTAACCTGTACAAGTGTTAGTTTTTCCCATGGATCCAATGATGGACAAAAAGGAGTTGGCCTTATTATGATAATTCTTATAGGTATAGTTCCCGCGAAATTTGCGATCGACCGATCAAAAACTCCGGTACATTTAAATGAAAAAATTATTTTAATTGAAAATTCTTTATCAAACCTTGATACAAATAATTTTTCTTTAGAGGATAAGATTAGTTGTCAGTTGCTAATTGAAAAACTTAAAAAAATTAAATCCACAACCAATGAAGTTGTTAGTTTTGATTCTTTGAAAGGAAAGCAAAACTTTGAACTTAGAAAGGAAATTATTTTGGTTTCAAAAGAAACGAATAAATTATTTTCCCATCATAATAATATAAATTTATCTAAAGATGAGATCGGAAATTTAAAAAAAAATATTTCCTCTTTAAAAAAATATACCGAATATGCACCATGGTGGGTAATTTTTATGATATCAATTTCATTAGGTTTGGGAACCATGATAGGTTGGAAAAGAATAGTTGTGACAGTAGGTGAAAGGATTGGGAAAACACCTCTTACTTATGCACAAGGCGCTAGTGCAGAACTTGTTGCAGCAACTACTATTCAAATAGCATCTGCATTAGGGCTACCTGTCAGTACAACACATGTTTTGTCATCGGGTGTCGCTGGTTCAATGGTTGCGCAAAAAGGTTTGAAAAATCTCAGAAGAAAAACTGTTCAAAGTATTTTAGTAGCCTGGTTAATAACATTACCGGTTACCATAGTTTTGGCTGGAGGGTTATTTATATTATTAAGGTGGGTTATGCCGTAATTGAATGTAGATTTTATGAGTAAAGAACAGGATGTCGGGAAGATTGCCGGGATAAGCCTTTCCGGGCTTATTGTTACTCTTGGGATTGTTTATGGAGATATTGGTACTTCACCATTATACGTGATGAGGGCTATTGCAGGTGGAACAAATCATATCGATCAGAATTTTATCCTTGGCGCCCTTTCATGTATTATCTGGACGCTTACCATGCAAACTACCATAAAATATATAATAGTCACCTTAAGAGCCGATAACAGGGGTGAAGGTGGGATTTTTTCTCTATTTGCACTCATAAGGAGAAAAATTCAATGGGCTTATGTTTTTGCAATTATCGGAGGATGCGCTTTACTTGCTGACGGGATAATTACTCCTGCAATTACAGTAGTTTCAGCTATTGAAGGATTGACACTGGCTTATCCGCATATTTCTGTTGTTCCTATTGTACTTATTATTATTACCTTATTATTCCTGGTGCAGCAATTTGGAACAAAATTCCTGGGAAGTTCCTTTGGCCCGATTATGTTTCTTTGGTTTCTAATGCTTGGAATACTTGGAATGTCGCAGATCGTTCATGCCCCATTTGTGTTTAAAGCAATTAATCCATATTATGCTTATATCCTGCTCGAAAAATATCCGGGAGGTTTTTTACTTCTTGGAGCTGTATTCCTTTGTACAACCGGAGCCGAAGCGCTTTATTCCGATTTAGGACATTGTGGGCTTAAGAATATCAGGATAACCTGGATTTATGTAAAAATTACTTTAATATTTAATTACCTTGGGCAGGGCGCATGGCTATTGACACATAATTTTACCGGTGCCAATCCTTTTTATTCGATTATGCCGGCCTGGTTTCTGATGCCGGGAATTACCATAGCTACTGCAGCTGCAATTATTGCAAGCCAGGCATTGATAAGCGGTTCATATACCCTGATCAGCGAAGCGATGTCGCTTAATTTATGGCCTAAGATGAGAAAGTTATATCCCACTTATATCAGGGGACAAATTTATATTCCTGCCATAAACTGGTTTTTGTTTTTTGGATGTGTGTTTGTAATACTATTCTTTCAGGAGTCATCGAAAATGGAGGCTGCTTATGGTTTATCTATTACCATTACCATGATCATGACCACTACTTTACTTATGTTCTACCTGATGTTAAAAAGGATCAATTCCTATTTAATCGGACTTTTCATTTTAACTTATTTTATAATTGAAGGAGGCTTTTTAATTGCGAATCTGCATAAGTTTGTAAATGGCGGTTGGTTTACCATTACAGTTGCAAGCTTATTCTTTATTGTAATGTATGGATGGTATAATGCCCGAAAGTTCAGGAATAGTTTTATCGTGTTTGTCAAACTTTCGGACTATACTGAAGTAATTACAGCTCTTAGTAAAGATAAAAGCGTTACAAAATATGCCACAAACCTTGTTTTTATCACCAGGGCAAACAACAGGGACGAAATTGAATCGAAAATTATTTATTCCATTTTGAATAAACAACCTAAAAGGGCCGACATCTATTGGTTGCTTCATGCCGATATTCTCGACGACCCCAATACTTTCGAATACGAAATTACCCAGGTTGTGCCGGGAACAATAATTAAAGTAGATTTCAGATTAGGATTTAAAGTCGAGCCAAGAATTAACCTGTATTTCAAACAAGTGCTCGATGACATGGAGATGAATAATGAAATTGACCTTACAAGCCGTTATGAATCGTTGCGGCGGTTTAATATAGACAGCGATTTTGTGTTTGTGGTAATTGACCGTATCCCGAATTATGACTTTGAGTTTTCCCCGGGGGAGAAATTTATAATGAATTTACATCAGTTATTACGCAGGTTAGGTATAAGCGAGATAAGGGCGTTTGGACTCGATACCAGTAATATTATTATTGAAAAAGTTCCCCTGACTGTCGATAAAAGTTATAAACGGCTTATTAAACGGAGGGTCAATAAACCTGAAAGGCCTTATTCGGCTATATAATAAAGGGCATCTCTAAAAACTCGTTTCGTCATCGAAAATGAAGCACGGCGATCTGCCTAATAGTGCATATTTACTGAGATTGCTTCACTCCGTTCGCAATGACAGCTTCGATAATTTGAGTTTTTAGAGATGCCCTAAAGTATTTTTTTTATTTGCTATCCGTTATCAACCTGGAATAAAGTTCAAATTGCTGACCGGTGATTTTTTCAAGAGAATAATTATTTGCAACAAATTCCCATGCCCTGAAACCCCATTCTTTTGCTTCCTGATTGTTTACATTAATTGCTTTTTCAAGCGCAGGTAAAATTTCATTTTCATTTGGGGCAATCTTTATTGCTAAATTATTTTCAAAAGCCTCGGGGAAATTGCACCCTTCACTTATAAGCGGAATCAATCCATATTGCATAGATTCTATTACACTGGTAGGAAAACCTTCGCCATAAGAAGGCATAACATAGAAATGACTTTCTTTTAATATTTTATTTTTTTCCTCGCCAAAAATGGCACCCAGGTAACAGATATCGGATTCTGAAACCGAGAGCAATTCTTTTTTTAATTTATTCAGTTCGCCATCATCCGGGCCGACAATAACGAGTTTATGTTTCCCCGATTTGTACAAAGAAGATTTTTTCCAGGCCTTAACCAAAGGTATAATACCCTTTTTGAAATGCAGCCTCCCTAAAAATAGAAATTGTTTTATCCCGGTATGCCAGTCTTTTTCAGAATAAGGAATTATATCCGTTCCATTAGGGATAAGAATAACATCCTTAAAATTCCTTTTAAGGTTCCCATATTCGGGTTTGCCAACAGCCCTGACATAATTTGCATTTTTAGCAAAACGTTTTTCAAATAATTGAAAATAGAAATACTTTTTTAATCTTTTCTGCGACATGCACCAGGGTTCGAGCATACCGTGAGGCACATAAACCCATTTAAAACCAAGTTTCTTTAATTCATAACCCCAACGGGTTGGATATTGCCAGCAGCCATGAGAAACAATGATGGTATTTTTATCAAACTTAATTCCAGGAATTTTGGATGGATTAATCTCCCTGGGAATAATATCGCTGAGGTTTAAATCCTCTGTGTGTGCAACAGGTTTTGGAAACCATAATTCCGAGGTTGCACCATATTTATTTTTTAATATGCTTCTTGTAGCAATGGCAGCATTCCAAATGCCAAAATTGACTTTGTCCAATCGATCGATAATGTTGATTATTCGCATTATAATAGAATGATTTATAAGCGTTTTAATTTTAACCTGATTAAAAATACCGGAATTAGTGACATGGTCAATAGGGTAATATATTGGGCCAAATAGCCTCTTGATACCAGTACATACATCATGGCGCAGATTATTGAATAAGTAACAATGGTCCAGTAATTCTTATTGTTTGCTTTAAACCAGCACCAGATATATTTTGAAAAAACCCCTATAAGAAAGCTGAATACTACAATACCCCCCCAACCAAAGGCTTCAAAATATTCCCCATAATTCAATGTAGCTTGTCCTCCAACTCTGCCCTCATAAAGATCACCAACTATTTGAAGATATTCACCAGCGGGCTTATTTGGCCAGAATGCCCTGGGAATTGGCATGGCTATTGTATTTATTATAAATGCAAATTGGGTATGTTCATTATTTTTATCTAACATTGAAATTTCATAACCTGTGGCTAAAAAGACCTGGGTTTCGTTAAAAGAAGAGTTAATATAATCTTCGGTATCAAATCTTGAGGCTTTTTGAATATTGATGCCTTTGCCATAATTCCGGGCAACTTCCATCAGGCCCATGAGCAAAAAAAAGGGAACAATAAACAATACTATAAGCTTTAAGTTTAATTTTTTGTCCAAATACAGGTGATAACAAAACATGAAAGAAATTATAAGAATAACCAGCCTGTAACGAAAAGCCTGGTTAATAAAAATTGAAACCGCTATAAAAAAAAAGAAAATAAAATAAAGTTTATTCCTGCCGTCTAAAAACAGCTTCAAAGAAAGCAACACGGGTACAATAAAAAAGATTATCGACTGCATGAAATAACCTGCAAAGGATGTGGAAATACCTTCTGACGAAACTGAACTTCCTGTATCCAGGACATTAATCTTTGAGATAAAGTTTGGCCCCCCAAAAGCAAATAAAAGCAAGAATGCAAACAAAAAAATATATTTTGCATTATTCAATACATTTTTATTTGCTTTGAAATCGGGTGATTTTTTGAAATTTTTAAATGAAAAAAGGTAAAACCCTATAAGAATAAATAAATAACTTATAAATGCGCCTTCCCAGGCAGTTGCCAGGTATGGCCTTTGCTCAATTGTTCGAACTACTGTGTCGCCTTCTGCAACAGCTTTTATCGGGCCGATAACTGCATAATAAATATAAGTAAGCGTAATAACGGTAACCGGGGACCATATATAAATAATATCTTTTTTAGAAAGACTTAAGTACAACTGCAATACAATTGCAGCAAGGAGCAGTCCAAACCATAACAATTCCTGACCTGTTAATCCTAACATCTATTGTTATTTTTTAATATTTGCTGAAAAGCGGCATCAAAGTTATTTAAACCATAATAATTGCTGATTATTTCTTTGCTTTTATTTCCCATAAGGCTCAATTCATCCTCATTGTAATTTAATAATTCTTTAAGTATTTTTATTATTTCATGTTTTTCAGGAATAAATTTAAACCCATTTATTTTATTATAAACCAAATCGTCTGCACATCCGCATCCTTCAGAAACCAAAACCGGAAGCCCGGAAGCCATAGCTTCATTTACAACCAAACCCCACTGATCGGTTTTACTTGCCAGGATAAAAATACCGGCATAAGCATAAAATAAAGGTAATTCAGAATATTGTGCAAAAGGAAAAATCCGCACACTGTTTAAAAGGCCGGGTTTATTAATACTGTGTTCTATTTGTTGTTTCAATTCCCCCGAACCAACCAATACGAGATCATAAGGAAAACCGGGGTTTGACAAAAGGGTTTCATGGTAGGCTTCAATAAGCATAAGATGGTTCTTTTTGGGAATAAACCTGCTTACATTTAAAATATATTTTTTTGGAAGGTCAAATTTTTTTATTAATTCCGGATTTTTTCTGAATTCCCCTGTTTTTTTCAGGAAATAATTGTTATCCACAACATCGTATGGTTTGAAAATATTTTTATTAATATTCAGGCTTTTCAGATACTCATCGGATCTTTTACCTGCCGAGATAAACGCGTTGAATTGTTTTAAAACAATTCCCTTAATTTTTTCTTTAAAATAATTGCGTGAAGTATCAGTAAAGGTGCTGTCGCAGCCGGTAATAATTTTTATACCATTCAGTTTGGAGTAAACCAGAGCAAGATGATATTCAAAATCGGCCCAGCCATGTGTGAAAATTGCCTGCGGGTCTTGCTTTTTAAGGGTTTTCCAGATAAATATTATTCGTTTGAATTTCGAAATATTTGGAACCGGTTCAATATTATATCCAATTTCTTTATTTTCATTTTTATTCCAGTCATATTCATTCAGGAACGGGCGGGTTTCTATGACGCTTACCTCAAATGATTTTTGCAGCGCCTTGAATCGTGCGTTGTGGTATGGGCCTATCGAACGAACCAAAATGGTCAACCGTTTTTTAATATCATCCATAAAATCGAAAGTACTTTATTAAAATATTCTGTTAATCTTTTTGGTGCAATTTGGTGACTTGGTGATTTAGTGGCGTAATAATTTTTTGCCACATTCCCGTATTCACGGGACAAAAACACCAAATACCACTAAATTCATTACTTTTAATAAACATTTTAAAAACTTACAGAACTATTGTTGTAATAACCCTAACCCCTTAAAAAGGGGCTATAACAGGGTAGTGGATATTTAAAACTATTGTGTTGATTCTAAATGTTCTTTTATTATTTTCAAAACTTGGGTCAGATTATTAATTACTTCTTTATTTTCAAATCGAAGTACTTTTATATTCATAATTTCAAGATGCTTATCCCTATCTGTATCTTTAGCAATTCCATCTGGGGAATAATGGTGCTGTCCGTCAAGCTCTATAATAAGCCTTTCGGATGGACAATAAAAGTCCGCAATATAGTGTCCAATACTATGTTGACGCCTGAATTTACGCCCACACAGTTTTTTATCTTTTAGCACTTCCCATAACACCAGCTGCCCCTGTTAAATTCTTTCGCAAATAGCTACGGGTATCTTTCAGATAACTTAGATTGTTAAGTTTGGTAGGCATTATTGTTCTGTTTTTTAATTTACACTCTATTATGTTATAGCCCTTTTTAAGGGGTTGGGGTAAATTTGCATACTATACCAACTTTTTCCATTGATCCAAAATTGATCCCCAGAGTTCCCGATTGAACCATATTAGTTGTTAAAAAAATTAATGAAATAGACTTTGGTTAAAATGATGCTAATTTTTCCTTTGAAAACGATGAAATAAAATGTGAGCATTGCCATGCTTGGAGAATATTGGAATTAAAAATTCAATCCCCCTAACCCCCTTCGCCAAGGGGGAATTGAAAATTCCTCCAAAATATTTCAACCTTTAATTGGCACAATAAGGTATTTCTTATTTTAATTTGTTTTTTATTGATTGGATTAATGTCCCCATTTCTTCGTTCCTTTTATGTCGTCCATATGGGGTTCTTATGAACTCTTATGTCTCTTTCTACAAAGATGTCATCACTACGTGACTTTTCATTTTTTATCAGCCCCATAGGGACGAAATATTCAAAATATGAGCATAGCCATGCTTGGAGAATATTGGAATTAAAAATTCAATCCCCCTAACCCCCTTCACCAAGGGGGAATTGAAAATTCCTCCAAAATATTTCAACCCTTAATTGGCACAATAAGGTCTTTCTTATTTTAACGTGAGTTCGATATAATATTTCAGTTCAATCTCAATTTTGATAAACTTTCTTTGTCTTGAAACAAAGAAAGTTACAAAGAAAATTCAAGAAAAAATGAAGATTCAACGCACAAAGCTATCACACCCTCGCCATTTTTTCAGGCTTACGCGTTTTCACACTAAAAGTGTGATTTAAGAAATATTCCATTTCGATTGCATGCTGTTTGAGCGCAGCCGAAGGCGGAGCGAGTTCATGCAATCAGGTTTTTTCTTTGGTTCATTTCTTTTTTCTAAAAAAAGAAATGAATGTATATAGCTTTAAATAAGTTATAAAAAGCTCTCATTTGCACAACATGTAAGAATTAATTATATCTTATTTTAATTTGGTTTTTATTGATTGAATTAATTTCCCCATTTCCTCATTTCTTTGATTTTCTACAATAGATGGGTCAAAACTATTTGCAATATTTTCCGAAAAAGCCCTCGCGATGGATGGATATTGTACAATAGAAATAATCATTTCTTCTAATTTGCCGGTATTAAAAGGATTATCATAAACCAAACCATACCGGTTATTAATTATTAATTCAGCGGCGCCGCAATATTGGTTTGTTATTACAGGTATACAATACGACAAGGCCTCAGCAATGATCATTCCATAACTTTCATAAAAAGAGGGATGTATCAGTACCAGATCGTTATCACTGAAATATTTTTTTAGATCTTCAGGAGGAAAATAACCCAGGTAATTTATTCTTTTCATTTTTTCAAAGTCGGCATTTTCTAAAGAAATATTGCCAATAATTGACAATGAAATGTTATCAGGAATCTCATTTATTCTCTTGTACCAGATTTCTTTTAACAAATCCAGGCCTTTTGCTGTTGACTGGTTGCCAATAAATACAAATTGAAATGAATTATTGTACAATTTAGGTTTTATCCGGAACCCGAACCTGGAAGAAATCGGTATTTTGAAAACCAGTGTATCCCGGGTTGTTAATCTTTTAAGAAATTGTTCCCTTTGAAATTCCGAATAGGTAATAATAAAATCGGAATAATTCACTTCTTCCCGTAATTTCAATATCCATTTTTCGCCCATTTCTTTTTCTTCTGGAAGTTTAGAATTAAAAGTCCGGTTAATTTTTTTATTCATATCTAAAACAAAATCGATATGGTTTCCCCTCGATTCCATAATGGTAACCAGGCCTTTTTCTTTAGCCGCTTTCTGAAAAAGTAACGAGCAACCATCGAAATTGTAAATAGCCTTATATTCGCTGAAATTTATTTTTTTTATTACCCGGTGCTGAAGGTTATTTCTCATGGCGCTTGAGAGGGCAACTTTTTTTACCTCGAGATAGATTTTAAATGTTATCCATAAAAGGTTAAAAATATTATTGGAAATAATTTTTATTTCGGCATTATATTCAACTTTATTCCATTCGGCCAATCTTCTTTTCAAATAATTTACTTTTTTCGCGAAAGGATTATTTAAAATTTTAATATCATATGCCGCTGCTATATGTACTTCAAAACTTTGTTCTTTAATAAAATAATTTAAAAGATGAAGCGTTGCATAGCTGTAATCAGGAATTATATATAGTATTCTTTCCTTCATTGAGATTCATTTTCCAGCACTTTGTTAAATATTTCTATTTGTTTTATGGTTTGCGATTCTGCACCGTATTTTTCAAAAGCCTTCCAATCTATTTCCTCCTGTTGAAATCCATTGTTTATTATAGTTAAAATCCTGTCTTTCATCTCCTTTATTGTTTCTTCTTCATTTTCTTTTGCAATGATGTAATGTTTGAATCCAATATCGTCAAAAAATAAATTTAAATCCGAAAATTTATGCTGAAGGGTTAAGATTGGTTTTTTCGATAAAATATAATTATAAACTTTGGATGACGAATAATTTTTATCCTTGCTGCCGGGTAAAAATAGTATATCAGAATTTTTCATAATATGCAACGATTCGAAATAAGGCACCCTTGCCGGTAATTCCGTCACAAACTGACCTAAATGCATCGAATTTGCCATTACTTCAAGTTTTTTTTCAGATAATGATGTAACAAAATAATTGGTGCCTATGAAATAAATTTTTAACTTTTCAAATTGCTTTTTATCCGTTTCCAATCCTGCAAGAATTGCTTTATAAAATAATTCGAAGTGCTTTTTCATATGCGAACCGTATGTGCCAATATAAGTGATTATAATTGAATCGCCATGTTCAGCCCAGGGAAGATTATAGTTAGCATTTATTTCAAAATCTTTTGAAAATGCCCCGAAAGGAATAGCTTTTGTCGGCAGTGAGGCTAATCTCGGATACCTGTCTATTAATTCCTCAACGATTCCATTGCTCACGGAAAGCATTCCATCGGCTTTATTCATCACATATCGTTCAGAAATTTTATTAACATAATAGGCCAATTTGTGCTTCGGGAGGCGGTCGATAAGCGGTAAATGCAAAATATTTTTTTCAAACCACGGATCCTGGATGTCGACAACATAGGGAATTTTATAAAGTTTTTTCCATATCCTTCCCAAAGGCATCAGGTAAAATGCCCGTGTTGAAAAATATACCAGGTCCGGTTTTTCATTTTTTATGAGTTTGCATCCTTTAAAGAAAACATGAAAGACTGAACGTAAATCTAAATTCCCGAATCCCAGGAACCGGGTATATTTTTGATGAATGGCCTTTACCCAGTGTATTATGGTATTTTCGGGTATAGTTTTAATAAGTAAGGGATCCATTGAAATTTCGAGGTATTTAGGATCGACAGCCAAAATAATTGGTTTCCACCCATACTTTTCAAAGTATGGCAAGCCCTGGCGTACCCGGTGTAAATCGGCAGCGCTTGCCGGGGGGAAATAAGCGGATATGATAAGTACTTTTTTCAAATATATATTTTTATAAAGATTAAGGTTTCAATTTAAAATTATACTCCCAAGTTTGAAGTTGACTAAAAAATACTAATATCGTCATTGCGAGGGAGGAACGACCGAAGCAATCTATTATTAATTAAAGGATTGCTTCACTACGTTCGCAATGACAACCCATCGTTCGGCTCAGGCTGTGCCTGAGCCTTGTATATTTTAAAGCTTTGCCTTAAAATTAAACTGATTCCTCGAGTTAACACTTTTTATTTTCAAAATTTATTGCATCAGGCCAAACCAGATTAAATATAAACGACTTAGGCACAGCCTAAGCCTAACTATGGGATAACAAAAATAATCTGAAATAATACATTGTATTCCATAATATCATGTAATATTGAGTTGTTGTTTTATAAATTGAGTAATTTCTTCTTTTGAAATGGAATTGTTTCTAACATCATTCAATTGATTGATATAGTTATTATAAAGTTCATCATTAGTTAGATACAGTTCTATAATACTAGCCATTTCATAAGGATTGGCCGCAGTTAGTATAATTCCTTTATTCCAAACATAACCACGGTTCCCTGCAGGCGTTGAGACAATTGGTAAACCAAGACTCAAAGCCCATCCCAATTTTGTAGTCACCCCTGTTGAATACCAAAAAACAGGATTTAAAAAAAGCCTCCAAGTTTTAACTTCTTCAAGCAATTCCGAATCACTAAGTATGCCAATATATTCTACAAAAGAATATTTTGATGCTATTTTCTTCCCCCAATCAACCGGAGCCCCAACAAATCTGAGATTTATATTTAAACTTTGTTTTTTAATTAATTCATCAAGCAATATACAAAATCCCTGATAATTAGGCGGATGATCTAAACGACCAACAAAACCGATTCGTTTTGAATGTGGTTTTAAAGCAATTGGATTATTCGTAATGATACGAGGGACAAAAATAGCCTTTTTAGCCCCAAACCAATTTTCAATCTGTCGTTCAGTTTCAGAAACTGCTAATACACCATCCAACCAATTATTACGATATAAGGACTCAGTAAATATTAATTTGCCCAACCTAAAAATATTCAATTGTTTTCTAAAATAGTTCCTACTTTTAATAGGTTTTGTCTGTAAATGAAGGTAATCACCAGAGTCATTGCCATGTGAAAGGAGATAGATATTTATTTTATCCCCAAAATGTTCTTTTAAGGGTCTTGCTAATCTAAGCAGACTAGCCATATTGATAAAAACCCATTTGATGTTTTGTTTAACGATTTTTTCAATTAAAGAATTTTTATATTTTAATTCGTCAATAAATTCATAATTGGCAATACCTATTTTAATCCGAATTCGTTTTAACAAATTCTTTGTGTAATCTACATTAAATATTGATATATTAAAACCCACGGAAACCAGTAAATCAAAGAACTCTCTTGAACATAATTGACCACCCTCTGTGACCCCTCCATTAGCTTTTAAGCTATTCGGAGGAGTAATAAATAGTGCATTATGATTATTTTCCATAAAAAATATTTATAAATTTTGCTATTATTTTTTCGACCCAGATTAACCGAATTAATTTATTTATTATACCTGCAATTAGCCAGTTTATTGCAGATTTAAATTTATCCTTTCTTATGTCTGCTTCATAAACTTCCCAGTTCCTTTTTTTAATACAGTTTTCATAAACCTTCCTATTTGCAATACCTGTAAGCGGATTGAAAAGGACGACTTCAAAACCATTAACTTTTAAATAATCCCCGGCCTTTAAAAGCCTGGCATTGTGGCAAATTTCGTTATGGGAAATGATTAATATTCTCTTCATTTTTATGACTTGTATTCTTTCTTAATTAAACGCTGAAGATAAAGGTTTAAACAGAATAATAATATGGCCAAATTGCCTCTTCAAGAGGCCCGGTTATTAAGTTTTAAAAATATTTTTTGTAAGATTGTCTAATTCCCTCTTGGAGAAGAGGGTAGGGAGATTGATTATTTGAAACTGATTAATCAATCCCCCAGCCCCCTTTTCAAAGGGGGAATGTTAAATAACCTAATTATTATCTGATAATTTTATCTTCTTTCAAGAACATGAATAATCTTTAATAATTGAGGATGCTGATGAAGAAAAAAACTGATTCTTATTGCCAGCTTCCAGCCCATAATTTTTTTTGTCAGTTCTATCATTTTACCGCCAAGTACGGGAACATATTTAGATCCTCCCAACTCTTTGCTTTTATTTATAGCTTTTTTGTAAAGGTCTAAATATTTTGGATAGGTTACAATAGCAAGGATTTTATATTGTGTTGCCATGGCCGTTCTTGAATTTGCCGAATCTTCTTTTTCAAATAAAAGCTTTTTTTTAACTTCCAATGCTTTAAAAATACTATTAAAACTACTTGCACTCCTCTGGGAAGAAATACTATTTCTAATTGTGCTTCTCCGGTAATATGATTTTATCCCAGGTACATAGATAATACCGTAACTTTTTAAAACCACCCTGGCAAAAAATTCCCCGTCCTGATCTCTCAATAATTCTTCATTCCAGGAGCCTGTTTTTACTATGAGGCTTCTGGGAGTAAGCCATGAATGAGGTGCAATAAAATGAGGTTTTGTAATACCGCCGCCCCAGAGGTTTATCAGAAACTGAACCGGTTGTGTCGAAGAGTATATCAGGGGATCGTCAATGCTTACAGCGCTTTCAACATTATCAAAAAATTCATATGCATTGCATACGGCAAGGGTTTCTTCTTTATCTGCCAGCAATGCAACCTGTTTCTCAATTTTATCAGGGCTTAATAAATCATCGGCATCGAGATATTGAATATAATCACCGGTGGATAATTCAAAAGCCATATTCCTTGCCGCACATGCTCCTTTTTTTTGATTAGTATAAACTTTTAATATATCCGATTCATAGTCTTTTGCAATTCTAAAACTGTCGTCTGTTGAATGATCGTCAATGATTATGATTTCCTTATAGTTCCATGTCTGGCTGATTGCAGATTGTATTGTTTCTGTAATATATTTTTCGGAATTATAAAGTGGAATAAGGATTGAAACTTTTTTTTGATCCATGTTTGGCATTTATATATTCATGTTTGAGAGCGTCTTATGACTCGATCGTTATTTTTATCTTTACACATGCGCCTATGAGGTCCCCATGTTCGAGCGCGTCTTATGACGCGTTTGTTATTTTAATTCAATATTTAACCTGTTGTTGGCTTTCAATAATAATATTCAATATCGCATCTATTCCGGCATAATTCCTTGCTGAACTAAAAGGATAATCTGTAATATTATTTGCTAACCCTGCTTCCCATGTTCGAGCGCGTCTTATGACGCGTTTGTTATTTTAATTTAATATTTAACCTGTTGTTGGCTTTCAATAATAATATTCAATATCGCATCTATTCCGGCATAATTCCTTGCTGAACTAAAAGGATAATCTGTTATAATATTTGCTAACCCTGCTTCTAAAGGATTACAATGAATATAATTCAACTTTTGATAAAATAATTTATTTGATGTTATCACTTCAGGATGGTAACCATCCTGCCAGACTTTGAAATTTTTATTCCTTCTTATTAATTGAGCTGCTTTTGAAAATGTTTCCAGTTTTACCAAATTTGATTTGTCTTTTTTTAAAGTACGTATTATTTCAGCGGAAGTAAACTTTTTTATATCTCTTATTATATTACTTAATTTAATTTTAGTAGATCTGACAATCAAATGTACATGACTTGGCATTATGCAATATCCAAAAAGTTCCAAACCTTTTTCTTTCTGGCAGAATTTAATTGAATCAATGACTATTATGGTAAAGTTATTATTATCAAATAATTTTACCCATTCAACCAATGTAAATGTTATGAAGTATGCTTTAGTTTCGTCAAATATTTTGTATTTCTCAGACATTAATAAACTTAAATGGATTTACTAAACAAGAAAATATATGAATTCTTTTGCACACGCGTCTATGAAGATGCGCGCGAACTAAGGGCATTTATATATTCATGTTTGAGAGCGTCTTATGACTCGATCGTTATTTTTATCTTTACACATGCGTCTATGAGGACCCATACGAACTCACAAAAAAAATTTCGAATAATGAATACCGATTTTAGAATAATGAAGTTTAAACACTTCGTAAATCAGGATTCAATATTCGATATTCGCAATTCAAAATAACATGATCGGGCGTGATTTACGACGCATCTATGATGACGTGTGCGAACCAGGGGGATAAAAGAGAATCCCAACCTTGTCGATATGATCTTTAAGATTTTGATTACTTATTTTTTCATAATGTAAAACATCGAAAAAATAAGGCAGCAAAAGCTCTTCATTTAATAAATACCTTATACGCGTGCAGGTTTGCTGTGAAACCTTATATCCCGAAATACAAATATCAACATCAGAACCGGTTCTGTAATTTCCTTTAGCCCTGGACCCAAAAAAAACAGCCTTCTCTACCTCGGGAAATGCGACGAGTGTATTTATTATAATTTTTAAATCATTCTCACGGAGTCCGTGAAAGGTTACTTGTTTTGCTGTTGTGCCCATTGGTTGAATTGCTCAAGTACGGGGTAATAATCTGTCTGAATTTTCCGGAGGACATTCAGGGCTGTATCTTCGTCATAAGTATGAACAGTTAAATTTCTGTCTTCAAGAGCTTCGAGCCATGTATGGCCATCCATAATATATCCGGCCTGGAAAGCAATTTTAATTGCGTCACGAGGACTTTTTACAATGAACCCTTCTTCTGTTAATAAATCTTTGAGTGTTTTCCATGCAAGTTCGAATGCGATTTCATAAAATTGTATAATACCGGCCCTTTCAGTTTCAGAAGGATTATTTATTGCAAGCGCATTGACTAAATAATTAAATGCTTTTTTGAAATTTTCATATCGTTGCAGCCATCTCATATACTGGTTCTGTTCCATTAGGGTTAAAGATAATTGATAAATACCTCAGTTTGACAAAAGTAAATACTATTTTATTCCCGGGGCTCATTTTTCACAAGTTAAATGTGAAACGAAAAAAGAAGATCGTCATCATCGGGAAATTGAACCCATTCATCCCATTTTCTGGCATGTTTTATGACGCGTGCATTATTTTAATCTTTTACACACGTGTCTATGAAGACGGGCGCGAACTAAGATTAACAAAGATTTTTAAAAGCGTATTAATTGGATTACTTTTGGGTAATAAATAAATAGAAAAATGGTTAATTATCAGACAATAATAAAAAGGAATCCAAACAAAAGATTTGGAAAACCTTGCGTGAGGGAAACAAGAATAACAGTTTATGATGTATTAGGCTGGTTAGCATCTGGAATGACAATTGAAGCAATTATTAATGATTTCCCCGAGTTGACAAACGAAGATATTCAAGCATGCTTAGCTTTTGCTGCAGATAGAGAACATAAATTGCAATATGTATTATGAAATTATTATTTGATCAAAATATTTCATATCGTATTGTCAGTAAGATAATTGATAAATTTCCAGAATCAAAACATGTTAGCCAGATTGGCCTGAATGATTTAGAAGATATAGATATTTGGCAATATGCAAGAAAAGAAAATTATGTGATTGTCACTTTTGATTCTGATTTTTACGATATTAGCTTAATCAATGGCTGCCCTCCCAAATTGATTTGGTTAAGAATAGGTAATGCAACCTCAGGTGAGATTGCCAAAGTACTTTTTTCAAATGCAGAATTAATACATGATTTCATTCTTAATGAAGATAATATCGATAAAACTTGCCTGGAGATTGACGAATAAAATAATCCGCTTATTTTTTAACTAACATTACACATGTTCGATCGCGTCATAAGAAGCGATAATTATTTTAATCTTTTATACACGCGTCTAAGAAGACTCATACGAACACATAAAAAGAATTTCGAATAATGAATACCGTATTTAGAATAATGAAGTTTAAACACTTCGTAAATCAGGATTCAATATTCGATATTCGCAATTCAAAATAACATCTTCGGGTGCGTGTTATAACGCGATTGTTATATTAATCTTTAACCGCACACGAACTAACTTTAATATTAATGATTTGCTATTTTATTTTCAGTGGGATCTCCCGAAGAAGATCCCGCTGTGAAGAAGAATCTCATTGATTGTAATAGATTACTACGCTCGCAATGACGTTTCAAACTGCTGTCATTGCGAGGGAGGAATGATCGAAGCAATCTGATATTATTTTATGGATTATTCCCTTCAGTCATGAAATGGATTACTTCGCTTCGCTCGTAATGACTTTTAAGGGTCGGATTATTCACTTTGGTTATGAAAGGATTATTCACTTCGGTAATGAGAAAAGTTGCTTCGCTGCGCCCTCAATGACACTACCTTAGCTCTTCAAATAAATCATTCCAGTTGGGATTTGAACTAATAATCAAATCTATTTTTTTCTTTCTTGAACCAGCTTTAATTTGTTTTTCTCTTATAATAGCAGCATTTATATCTGACAATATTTCAAAATATACAAGCTTAATAATATTATATCTGTGAGTAAATGATTTTTTGTATTTTCCGGTTTTATGTTCATATACCCTGGTTTTCAAATCACTTGTAACACCAGTATACAAAATAGTATTATTTTTATTTGTCATAATATATATGTAACCTTCATTTTGCATAAATCTCATTAATTGAAATAGATTATTCCCTTCGGTCATGAGACGGATTGCTTCGTTGCGCTCGTAATGACGGTCAAGAAGCTGTCATTGCGAGGGAGGAACGACCGAAGCAATCTGATATTATTTGACGGGTTATTCCTTTCGATCATGAGACAGATTATTCCCTTCGGTCATGAGAAAAGTTGCTTCGCTGCGCTCGCAATGACGATAAAGGAACCTGTTTCGTCTTCTCTTCCAAAAACCAATATTCGGACTAAAACTTTTTTTATCCATATTTTACATTAATATGCTTTGTATTTCTTCAATATATTTTAATGTTGCATATTCAACGGTATGTTTTTGCAAATGCAATTCTATTTTCCCAGGTTCAGTTTCATTAAAATTTCCGGCCAGTTCATTTTCAAGCGAAAAAATCAATTGTTCAGGAATAAAGGGATTAAATACTTTTCCACATTCTCCGAGAGCTTCAGGCAATCCTCCTCTGTCTGATACCAATACCCTGCACCCACAGGCTAATCCCTCCAAAGCAACAATTCCAAATGGCTCTTCCCAGATTGACGGGACTACCATTATTTTATGTTTATTCAGGCAATCTGTAATTTCTTTGCCCCTGAGAATTCCTTCGAATGTTATATTATTGAGTAATTCATTCTTTGCAGCCATTTCCTGTAAATGTTTTCTTGCCGGTCCATCCCCGATTATTGTCAAAGAAGTGTCCGGCCGTTTTTTAACTATTTCATACATGGCCTGGATTAACAAATGAGCGCCTTTATCTGAAATGAGCCGGCCTATAAAAACGATATCTTTTTCCCTTGCGAAATTCAAATTTTTAAACATCGTACTGTCATAGAAATTGGGAATGACTACGGACTTTCCTAAAATATTTTCAGAAACATAATTGCTTGCAGCTATGTTTTTTTTTGGCAATATTGTAGCGTAATTTTTAATTATTCCATGCCATCCGCTTCCCTTTGACTTATATATTCCCTGGTGTGTTATAACCCATCTGTTTTTTACCAGTAATCCATATATAAGCGTTTTCAATGAAACATTGGCTTCAAGGTAAATGTCACATTTTCTTAACTCATTTAGAAAAGCCCAAAAAGAAGGTTTTCTTAAAATTTTAAATTGAAGCAGATTATCGTCTGTTTTTTCTGCAGCAGATCGTGTAATAACCGTTACGGAATGTCCATTTTTTACAAAACCATTTGCAAGGCCAATCATTATTGCTTCAAGGCCACCAATATTAGGATAAAAAGCCGATGAATAAATTAAGATTTTCATTATAATAAAATTAATTTTTAATGGTATAATGGAACACCCATGTTGTTAATTTTATTACTATCGCGGTTACTCGCTTCGCTCATTAGAAAAGTTGTGTTAGCAAAACATGGGTGTTTCATGTTATTCGTGAAACTCAAATTTTAAAAGCGAAGCGCATTAAAATTTGAATGTTGAACGAATCCCGATAGCGCTGCGTATCGGGATAAATGAGTTTAATACTCCGCTGCTTGCAGCGATAAAAAAATATTTTTCTTTGATACCTCGACAGCTCTGCTGCGAGGTAATTCATTTACTTTTGGCATAATAATAGTATGTTATCGCTAAACCTTTTGCCTTTTAATGCTCCAAAGGATATTTTTTGCCATGTTATTAGTGGAAATTTTGGAATGCCACCGTGATTTGTGAAACTAATTTTCAAATCCTTAAAGTAATTTTCTTTCGCTATCCTTATTAAGTCTTTTTCAAGCAAAGCTGTTATGTGGGCCGGATAAGAAGTATCTGTAAAAGCTGCAAAATGTTTTTTAAATAAAAGGGAAATAATTGATCTTATAGACTCATTATTTGGAGTTGTAACAATGAGTATCCCGCCAGGTTTAAGTAACCGGAATAACTCCCTGAACAATGCACGAGGATTTTCAAGATGCTCTATGACTTCACAGAACAGGATTAAATCAAAAGATTCATTTTCCAGGCCGGTTGTATTATTCAGGTCGCATTTGACATAATCGAAGTATTCAGGAATATTAGCCGGTTTTTCTATAATATCGGCAATGGTAATATGCTTGCAGATATTTAAATCGTATATTAACCGGGAAAGGTTGCCATTTCCCCCGCCAAAATCGAGCATGTTATTAAAATGCTTGTTTAGCAGAAGTTTTACAATTCCGCGATATATATTATTATTACTAATTCCTTTGGCCATCCTGGCCGATTCTTCACGAAAAGCAGTCAGATTCATTTGTTTTTTTTAAAGTATATTGGACCGAAAATCTTTTATTATGTCATTTCTCAATATATGCCGAACATACAATATGTTAGGCATGGCTACATGTCGTTACATATTGTCGTTTCGGTATAATATGTTTTGACAGAATATTTTTTCCACGGTTTAACGAATACATTTTCATTACCAGTATTATGTCAAGAGTAAACGTGCTTAAAGAGATTGCTTCACTTCGTTCGCAATGACACTACGAATAACGACGTCATTGCGAGGAGGAATCCCGCCACGGCGGGAAAGCAATCTGGTTATTGTAAACTTGACATGACACTAGTCCTTAAACCATTTTAATTAATAATTACTTTTTAAGTAAAACATAATTAACACTATTTAAAAAAATACGGTAAAGAATTTCCGTAAACCTTAATCCTAAAATATTATAAACAAACATATACCTTCTTTGCATGCTATAATGTATTTTGCCCGGTTTATAAGCCTTACCCAGTTTTTCTTTGTGTAATTTACATGCAAGGTTTAAATTATAATGAGAAATTCCTTTAATTAAGAAAAAAAGCTCATCATAATAATATTGCCTGTTCTCTGAATAGTATGCTGGTTTGTTTTGTTCAATCCATTGCAGGATTTCTATTCGTTTGTTAAAGAAAGATAGCCATTTGTCTAACGGATTCCTTTGAGAAATTTGTCCCGACTTTCTTTCCCTTACAATTGTTAATGGTTCGAAATCAGAAATTACATTTTCATTCATTTTCAAAAGTCTGAACATAAGGTCGGCTTCCTGGCTGCTTTTTAGAGACTCATCCCAGCCATGTACATTTAATAAATCAGTTTTATGCCAAAGGTTTGCACTTGTAATTCCCAGGTTTTTAGAAAACAGAGATTTAAATACATCCTCATTACCTGGTAAATTAATAATTTCTTCACCCTTGAGACTTTT
>Ga0265316_10001863_pt1 | contig 22182 bp, 20 predicted proteins | sample 4522metaG_FD_202092 | JGI IMG/M metagenome (GOLD analysis project Ga0265316, IMG submission 202092) | Rhizosphere microbial communities from Carex aquatilis grown in University of Washington, Seatle, WA, United States - 4-5-22 metaG | ecosystem: Host-associated > Plants > Roots > Rhizosphere >... | reverse complement strand
TGGTAGTTCTTGAATTTCGCGATGGATTTCTTGATGGTGCCGAAATTGGTCAGCGTGCCTCCGAGCCAGCGGTTGACGCAGAAGGGCATGCCGGTGCCGGCAGCCGCCTCGCGCACGATTTCCTGGGCCTGGCGCTTGGTGCCAATGAAGAGCACGACTCCGCCCTCGGCGACGAGATTCTCGACGAAGTCGCATGCTTTCTGCAGCGCCTCGTAGGTCTTGCCGAGATCGATGATCGAAACGCCCTGGCGATGATCGAAGATGTAGGGCTTGGAGCGCGGATTCCAGCGCTTGGTCTGATGCCCGAAATGCACGCCGGCATCGAGGAGGTCTTTAACGGTGATGTTCATGATGATCGATGTATCTTCCGACACACAGGTCGGCCGGAGGGCCGCCTTGCGATCGAGTTGGATGTTTGGATTTGCCGGCCTCGCTTGTCACCGCCGGACGGCGGCGACAGGCCAGGAGACGGGAAAGGGTTGAAAACACCCGAGCGCGCGGCACATGGCAAGCTGGAAGTTGGCGCCGGTCGGACTCGGAATCGATGAGATTTGATCGCAGAGACTCTGAATCGACCGCGGATCACACGGATCGCACGGATGGGCGTCGGGCCTGTCGACCCGACACACACGAAACCGGAACCGTTCAATTGAATCGCAGATGACCTTGCGGGGCTCGGCCGCAACCGAAGTTCAATCAGCCACAAAGAGGCACAAGAATGAACAAGAAAAACAGGGCCTATTCTTGTGGATTTTCGTGCCTTTTCGCGGCCGAACTTCCCATCTGAGCGTTTTGGCTTGAGAAGGATGTGGAACTCAGGAAATCAGGATTCTTGGCCGGGGTGCTGAATGCCTTCTTCACCTCACCAATTCAAACCCACGAATGGGCACGAATCGTTGTGTCCGTCCATTCGTGTGAATTCGTGTGTATTCGTGGGCAAGACCCGATCATCTCATTTGGGTGCCCTTCGACTCTGCTCAGGGCCGTGAGCTTGTCGACACGCCAGCGGAACCGCGCCAGGTGTTTCGTAGTGGAAATTCGGCTGCATCAGTCTCGTGGTGAACTCAAACGCTCGGAACCCGGTTCTTTATTCGGAAAAAACCCGTTGACAGCAGCGGTGCCGGTTCGCACGTTGGCCCCTCCACGCACTGCAGGGTGGAGCAGCCTGGTAGCTCGTCAGGCTCATAACCTGAAGGTCGTTGGTTCAAATCCAACCCCTGCACCCAATTTAAGAAGACGGCTTTCGGATCTTATTCCGCAAGCCGTTTTGCTTTATAGGGTTATGCTCGAGCCTCTGTTTCCCTATTTCTGGAGCCGTGGAGAGCGCACAGCAGCGAACACGGGCGAACGCTCGCGGACTTTGCCACAAAAATGGCACAACTACGGAGTCTGGCTCTCGCAGGACCGGGCGTACGCAACGCCAGGCGCGGCGTTTGATCATTGCATGCGCTCTGTTTCGATCACAGGGAGTTGGATGTCGGCGGCCAACCTGGCCGCGAGATTTGAGTATGGATTTTGATTTCATACGCGCACCCCGTTTGTTTAGGCGCGAAGCGCGAAGATCACCGCGACATTTCCTCTGCGAAGCAGGAGACTGGAAGGGGCCAGCGATTGACGCCGGGCCGGAGAACAGCGGTGGAGAATTGCGCAATTGCGTTGATCGGCAGGAATTGTGACGCTTGAGCTCGTATGCAGTGTCGAACTCAACAACTCCGCGCTGGACGGTTTCAAAAGTGACCGAAGACACAACATTCGCCCTCGCACGGCTTGATACTCTGAAGACCAAACCGGGACGCGAAACCGACCTTTTGGAACAACTGCCGAATGGGTGGTCGATTTCACCTGTGGACCCGACAACGGTTTTGGTTCCGTTCACGTCACTACGGCTCCGGCCCGGCTTTATCCTGCGCGCATACCAGTTCAAGGCGGGCGGTAACGGCAACGCTGTCGTCTGGGCGATGCCTGTTGATGCGGAGTTCCCTGATCCGGGGTTGTGCCCTCGGCTGCAGGGTGTGTTCCTCACACCGCCCAAACCACCAGACGCACTGGATGACACCATGGAAGCTATCGAGGGAGATGGAACGCCGTGGTCTTACTTGTGTGCGTCCCTCCTCGCGCGGGAACTGGGCGAATTCGGTGCCATGTGGCATGGGTCCGAGTGGGGCACGCACGATATTCTCGGAGCTGCCCCATGGAAGACCACGAAGCGGCAAGAGATTAGAAGCCAAGAAGAGGTTTGGCGGTGGTCAGAGCCAAAGCCGGTCGACTGGATGCCACGGGTCCATGTGGCTGATGACGTCGTAACCGTCACGTTCCTCACCTACACGGCGCTTGGGCAGGAAAAGATCATCCAGCACACAGACACGTTCAAAGCTGGGAACTACCAGTTCGCGACGCAGTACAAGGTCTTGGCGACCGGTCCGGCCGGATTTGTATGGTGAGCATCACGCCGCCTTTACGCGTCCCATCGGTCGCCGTGCGTTCTCCGGACACGGATTGCCGCGGGAGATCGATTCTTCTTCGCAGCAAAGGCAACCCGGACGAGTTACATGAATCTTGCCCGGACGGGGAGACGTTCGATGTCCACAGTCGTGTGATCTCTGTGGAAGACCGAAATCACCTGCTTTTAGTGCCTGCCGGATTTTTTTCTCGGAGACGGGTGGGGTAAGGCTTGTTTGGATTCCTGGGCGCCGCCAACGGCTGCGGCGGGGTTTTGCGCAATGTCTCCAACAGGGGCGACGCTCTGGTCGGGCAGTTGAAAAACCTCCGCGTAGGCGCTTTCGATAGCAGCGATTTCTTCGTTGGTGAGCTCTTCGAAGCGTTGTTTCCGCTTGTTGTTCGAAAGGTGCCCATTGCTCTGGTGGATCAGCACCAGCAGATCCGCGAGCCGCCGGTCCGGCAAATCAACCACATCCTTCGCGCGTGCGGCCAACGCATCGTATTTGGCAAGGTAAGATACCTCCTCGGCGACCATAACAACGGCCGCTTTGAGTTTGCGCCCGAGGTATTCCACTTGGGGCGTGAGATCCGGGTAGCGCCAAACCCATCCGGCATCTTCGGCGTTCAAGACCGCGAGCTCTCCGCGTTCGTTGAGCTTGTGGTCGACCAGGACGCTGACGGTTTTCGAGAACGCCTCCAGCGCACGGTCATAGCCCGGTATGTCCTCCAAGATTGCTGCGGACACCGGCAAGGCGAGGCCGCTGGGCATCAGCCGGCTCCTCGCCATGAAATCATGGAGCAGGTAGCGATGCAGGCGCCCGTTCCCATCATTAAACGGGTGATGAAACACCAGACCGAAGGAGGCAACCGCCGCCTGTGCCAGGGGCTCTGCGTCCAACTGGGAAACCGATTGCGCCAAACCCTGCATCAAACCGGGCAGGTGCTCCGGCGGAGGTGGAATGTAGTCGACGACAGTCTGCCACCGCACCACCGAGCCGACATAGTTCTGATTGGACCGGTAGCCACGTTCGGCGTAGCGGGCATCCACAATCAGGTTCTGCAGCCCGGTCAGCGCTTTCTCGCTCAACGCGTCTGAGGATGAGCCTTGGCCCGCCTGCTTGAGCACCTCGACGAAGCGCGCCGTACGCGTCTCAGACGGCGTTTCCCGCTCAATCTCAAAGGAAGAGCGGGTTTCCTTGCGGTAAAGATAGTTGAGGGCGCGCTTCAGCAGCCCTTCATTGCCGCTCTGGACTGCGAGCGCCGTGGTCACCTCGTGATGCCAGTCGTGCTTGAGCGTCTGTTCGACGGCCGCGGTGCGTTCGATCATCGGCAGGTATGCGCGTGAACCAGGCAGATTATTGAAAATGCGCCACCGTGCGTCCCTCAGAGGCTCACCCGTCACCAGCTTGGCCGGATCGACCAGGTCTGCGTAGTTGCCGCCGATCTTCACACCCTTCAGGAGAGGCGTGAGATCGTTGCCGGTCAGAAACTCGTAGAGGAAGCCGATCCGGCGGGCGTATGCGCCCGTAGGAGAAGCCGCGACATAGGCCGCCACCTCCGTAGGAGGGAGTTGCCGAAAAACGGCCTCCAGCAGGCCGAAATGCGGCACCTCATGCTTGAGCGCAAAGGCGACTTGTCCGAGAATCCCATCCCCCGCTGGTGGGGCATAGACGGCAGGCAAGTGCCGTTCGGTTCGCTGAACACCATCCTCATCACGGATCAATTCGCGCTCGCGCGAGCCTCCGACATAGGTAAGGCGCCGTAGCACTTTGGCCGGCTGCTTGAGTCCGACCGCCCGTGCCAGAGCGAGGTTACCCAAGGGCTGCAAGGATTTTGATTCGGGAGCAGGCACTTGATGAGAATCGATTTGTCGCGATTAATAATGATTAGCTAACTGTATTGATGCATAAAAACGATTCATTGGCGAGCTTCATTTCTCCCGTGTATCTCGGGCCTTCTCATTCCACAGGGATTTAGAGCAGGAAATCGCACCTGTCGAAAATCGATTACGGATGGATAAAAACGATTCAATCGCCACACAAGAGCCCCAAGGCGATTCCATCGGCGTCTGATCTCAGGATCCTCAATCCGAATCCTGCTTCACATCCGATCACCTGGATAGCGATTGAGCCGGCTGCAAAGCCTACGCTGAAATGGTTGGCTGCGCCAAAAAACACGTTATCTCATCCGCTTCAGGATATCTCTGGTCAGATCAAGCCATTCGGCGGCGGTGAACAGCTCGGGGGGCATGGGCGGGAACCCGGTCGTCTTAGTTATGTCCCGCGCCGGAGCGCCGCAAGGTTTGCAATTCTCATGCCTGCCGAGCCTGCGGGCCGGGTGCGGCGACGCCACGATAAATCATCGGCAACCGAGTATCGATGTGCGAGCGTTCCAGCATCGCCCGCATGTTTTCGTACTGCGGGCATCGATGGGGATCGTGTGGCACGATGCCATAACCCCAGCCCTGATCCTTCAACAACTGCGCGTCGATTGCGGCTGTTGCGACGAGGAGACAGTGATTCGCTTGCATGGCCCACAGAAAGCCCCGCTCGTGCTCGACGGTGGTACCGCGGGTACGATCGAATAGCTGGCGCGTCAAACTGAAGCCCCAATCGCGCCCGGTCGCTCTTGCCACCTCAACAAATAAATCCTTCGGACACGGCGGAATGTCGCCATCGCGCACCTGACGAATTCCCACGAGCCATTCGTCACGGACGCCGGCGGAGATTCGCGGACTCTTGAATTGCTCGTTCAGTTGGAGCGCGCGAACCACCGTCCACCAGCCTACAAGGAATCGCTCGCGTTCCAGCCATTCGTTGAGGTACGCCGACCAGTCCGCCACCGTGTTCGGTGCCACCAACGGACCCAGCAACTTACTCACTCTACACTCTAATGCGTGCCCGAGTGCATTGTTGCAGGCGGTACAAAGATTCCGGTGCTTCGCGGCACGCGCACAGCCGCGGTTCGCTTGTTCTTGGATGACACCGGCCGCCGCCGTGCCAATCATGATGGGCGCTTTGCCTTGGCCCGTCACCTCGGAGAGCCACAAGGGAATATAGTGTTCCAGGCTATCAGCGGGTTTTTCGCAGAGGAGGCAGGTGCGCATGGGTACAAATCCCTTTGCATCGGTTAACGAGCTGTTCGTTTTTTGTCAAAGGCACCGCAACGAGGAAGAAGTGCGGCCTAAATCCCCATTATCTCAGCAGTTCCTTCTTCGGGAAAAGGTCTTTCCCCTCCTCGCGAGCCTGGGGCTCTACGGCGTAACGCCCTCGACAGCGGCTCCATTGATGACTTCAAAGCAACGCCTGCTCAAGCGGGGCGTTGCAGTTCTTCCACGGCCGCGATCAGCGTGGCGATGGTGTTATGCCGCTCAAACCACAGGATGGTGAGCGAATCACGTTATTGAATGATTCGAACGATTCGGTGACCTCGTGGCGCCCTCGCCGCCGAGCTGTGTCGAGGGCCGCCAAGCCGCAGCGGAAAGCGAGGTGACAGGGATTTGTTGGATGCCATGCTGATGACATGCTCCAAATCTCCTCCGGAAAATTTTATGAATCCGCCGACCGTCATATTGCCGATGGGCATGGCGTCTTCTACTCGAATTATCTGTGGGTAGCGCCAATTGAGACCAAGGCTGGCAAGTTTGAACCGATCGACCTGCGCTCGGCATTCACCGCGTACCTTTTTTCTTATAAGAACCAGATGGAGAATTCGCCCGGGAATATCCTCGTGCGTGTTGGTGACGGCGAAATTCTCGACCAGTTTCAGGCCATCGCATGCTTCGGGATTCGTGCGGTTTTTTCTGAGGATCGCAGTTGGATCGCACATGTGTGCCGGGCGCGTAGTGTCGGCGCCAGCGACCTTCGGGTCCCAGCCTCACTCTTGCCGCGTTATTTTGACCCCCAAATCCACGGCAGCGAAGATGAGACACAGAAGTTCACCGCTTTGGTTGGCGCAATTCTCGATCTCAGTCGCAGCAACTATACGGCAGTTGTCGCCGCCCTACGAGCCTTCGCAGCCTCGCTCGAAGTCTTGGGCACGGACCTGAGTCTGTCCTATTCGATGCTGGTCTATGCTCTCGAATCCCTCGCGCAAAAGACCCAGCCTTTCACACCGGAATGGTCTCATTACGGGCAGGCGGTCCGCGACAAGCTCGATCCGCTGTTCGCGGATCTGGCTCCCGAAAAGACGGATGCAATCAAATCGGCGCTGCTGGAGGACGCCCACCTGAAACTGAAAGGACGGTTCATAGAATTCATCACAACTCATCTGGATGAATCCTACTTCACCATCGAGGCCGCAAACATCGACGGCGCGTTGAAAAAGAGCGAGCTGAGAGCGGCACTTGAGAACCTCTACGGCACCCGATCCGGCTTCGTCCATGAACTCCGTCCTCTATTAGTTCATCTTCACCAACCCGCCCTTGCTCGCGGGGATGTCTTCCGATGGTTCGGAGTTCCGCACCTGACGTTCTGTGGCCTGGTCCGCCTAACCCAGCACGTGCTTCGAAAATTCATCGCATCGCAGCCCAGCGTCCCGGTTGAGAAAGGCGTGAACTGGCGCGGCGAGCTGCCGGACGTGATCACTATGCCGGTCGCGCCTCACCTTTGGGTCCCACGCGCGAGCGGCTTCAACGACCAAACAGCGCACAAGTTTTTTTCCGGCTTCCTGTCGATGCTCGCGGATACTCTCGAAACTGACGAGCCTATGCAGAACATTCCGCTTCTTTTGGACGCGGTCGAAAGACTGGCGCCGATAGTCAAGAAAGAGGCGCGTAGGCCGATGCTCGCATTGTACGCGATTTTCAACAAGGAGGTTCCGCTCGAGTTTCGGCGATCGAATGCCGATCAATTTCTGAAGAGTTATCAATCGGAGTTGAATGCGCCGCATATCGAATCCCTCGCGGTCGACGTCTTCCTCGCAGACGTGTTTCCATGGAGCCTCGCCGATTGTGAGAAAGCGTTTGCGGCATATCTCAAAGTCCGCGGGCGCAACAATCGCTTGGTCCTTCCGCCACGGGTTGAAACGGCTATCACTATTGCCCTCGCTAACACCGCGCTAAAGGAAGCGGACATGATCGCGAGAGCGCGGCTGCTCGACGAGGTAGTCCTCAACACACCCGGAAATTCAGAAGTGCAACAGCTGGCTCGAGAGGCAAAAGCGAACGACCGCGTTCTCAGCACCCAAGTCGCATTGCCTCGTAAAGAACGCGCACCTATTCCCGAGCCGCTAGATCCGGAATTGCAGGCAGAGGGAAGTGGTATCTAGCCGGGTTGCGTGCATCTTGCGGAGACACTCGGCGGTAGATCCATTCCGTTTCCGAAGCGGAGCACGAGCAATTCGCTCAGGGGCAGACTGTGGTTACAACGGTCGAAACACAGGCGACCGACGAAACAGCTGAGTCTGAGCTATCCCAATAGGAGCCACATCTATGCCGGCATCCACAAAAGGGTCAGCGCGATCCCATAATTGGCCGAATACCTTACCTCCTCAAAGAGCTCAGAATCATCCGGCACCCGCAGGTCGGGAAACCAAATATCCCAGTCCATTTCCTCCATTGCACCCTCTGCGATGCCTTGCGCCACAGTCTCGGCGGTCAATGAGTACTTTGGAATCTCACTGCCACAGCGCACAAAATAGTCCCCAGCCGACTTGCTCCTCATGACCCAGCTGACCGTGCCATTGTTGGACGATATTAACAGGACGGGTTGTTTGCTGAGTTCGACAAGTCTCCTCGCTGCAGCCGTCAGCGTCGTCTGGAACCCCTTGGCGATTTCCCTAATGACGCCAAACCCGGGGTCATTCTTGAACAAGACGACCGGCAGGAGCAGCTTCGGCATCAGAAGCGTCGCTGCGAACCAGTTGGCCTCCGCTTCTTCCGGCGACCGACTGTAATCTCTCATGTCACCGGCAGTGCAGAGATAACCCTGACTAACATTCGGGTGAAGCTCCCAGTGCCCGATTTCGTGGGCAATTGAGAAGCGACGTCGTCCTGTTTCTTGGACGCTTGCATTGATCCTGATCGTCCCGGTGCCCCCCTCGTGGCGCACGAGCCTGGCGTCCGCATTCGTCAAGCCACCGTCAATGACCTCAATGCCAAGTGCGGAGGCGACATCTTCGACGTTGAACGAAGGACAGTCGATGCCGAATCGTTCAAGGAGCGCTGCGGACCGCGCTTCGGAGCGGATGAAATTGGGATCACGCATTGCCACTGCTGCGCCCCTCTTGGCGATTCCTCATGATGTCGAGGTAAAGACTCTTGTATTCTTCATAGTCCATCCCCTTGAAACCGCGCGCCGCGAGCGGGATGGCCTCAAAACTCCCAAAAACCTGAGTGAGGCTGGCGCGGATTTCTTCGATAGTGGCCGGAATTCGTATTGCCGGGTTGCAGGCACAGCCTGCTTCTCGTTCTAGTCTGGCGGCCCGGGCCTTCGCCAGTGCGAACTTGCCTTCAAGTTTGGCCTTCAAGGCCCGAGCCTTTTCCTCCAGCTGGGGGACGTTGATACCATTATCGGCAAGGTATTCGCGAACCTCGGCGGGACTCATGCCGTCGATCTTCTCTTCTGGCGAGAGGTCGTTGCCCAGCAGGAAATCGAGGGCCTTCCTTTGCTTGGTTGTGTCGTTCATACAGCAGTCTCCTGTCTCATGAAATTGGTCCTACACTTTTCAGCGGCGCGTTTCACCCGCTTCATTAGCCTGTCATACTCTTCCGGTGCTATCCCCATCAGCTCGCTGACCTCTGCCCTGTCGCGCCAGTCATCGAGCAGGAGATTGCAGAGCTCCATTTCCTTCGAATCTGACGCGAACTGGGCAGAAAGCTGTTCGTATACCTGTTTGGCCTGCTCACCGCCTTCATGCTGCAGGACCGCTTCCGAAGGCGTCAGCCGCTCGTGGTCTGGAAAGGCATCCTCATCAAGCGATCCGCCCTCACTATTGCCGACCGATGCACAGTTCTCAAATTTGCTCTCCGATACGTTCTTGGCGAGTCCGCGAACATGATTCCAGATGTGTTCCCTGAGTTTGAAATAGAGCTTCTCACCGTCGTTCCACACTTGCGTGGACTCAATGATGCGTTGGAATGCTTGGTCAACAACATCTTCCGGATCTAGGAGCCGGACCGATGAGGAGGCGGGCGAACCGATTGAGTACCGGTTGATCCGTTCTCTGGCATAGGCCGCCAGCGCCAGATACGCTTCATGAAAACCGCCTCTGCAGGCAAGCAGGGCGTCGAGATCGACATCCTGGGGCATTACCGCATTATTGAAAATCCGAGAAGGTGCGCAAGGGGATTGTCGATTTTGGCGCGAGGGTCGATGTGGAGCGATCACGGGCACACTTCCTTAGGACCGGAAAGAGTGTTTTCGCCGTGAAACGAAAGATTTTTCGGCGGATTCGGGGTATTTCGTCCTAAGAGGGTATGAGTACACCTGACTCTCAAGACACTCCGGACCGGAAAGTTCCAACCGCCCCGGGCAAGATCCAGCCGCTTCCCAAGTGGGCCGTCGTCGTAGACGACGCCCTTTTTCCAATGCCGCGTGACAAGATGACTGCACGCGACATTCTCGACCAGATCGGCGCTCCCAGCGACGTCGTTCTGCAACGGGACTACAACAGCCCCATCGATCACACCTATGGTGACGATGAGGAAATCGACCTCCGTGGAGGAAACGTCTTCAGGATCGTTCCCCGCTGCGCCCCTGTACCGTGCACGGTTCCGGATGCTCAGCCAAAGCTCGCCTTCGTCGCCGATGACGCGTGGGAGGTAACGGTAATCCCGGACCAGACCGGACACAGTCTCAAGCGGCTCTTGGGTCTGCCCGATCACGCGAAGTTATTCCGTGATTTCGAGTCGCCGATCGATGAACCGATTGCCGACGATGAGAAGGTGCATTTCCGCGACGGCCCAGTCTTCACCGCGAAGGGCTATACTCTGACCATAAAGGTCAATAACAACAACGTCATCACCGACAAGCGCCGGCTGTCTGGGCTGGGGATCAAGGAGGCTGCAATCGCCCAAGGCGTGAGCATCAAAACCGACTTCGTGCTCTATCCGCTGGACAAGGATGGGAACCTCGGGGCGGCGATCCCCGACGACAAGGTCCTCGTTCTGCACGAGGGTGATGCCTTCCGTTGCGTTTCCGCTGACGACAACTCATGAGCGACATCAAGCCAGCAGTGGTCGCGGCGATTGACGAAGTTCGATCCTCGTTCCCTGGTCGCCAGATTGATATCGAATCTGATGGCCAGGGCGGAGCCTTCGTCAGGCTTCACGAAGTTGACCTTGGCCCGACATATCAGTCACAAAAAACGTGGATCGGGTTCCAAATCACCTTCCAATACCCCTTCGCCGACGTGTATCCCCACTTCATTCGGCCGGACATTCGCCGGTCCGACGGCAAGCCGTTTGGCGAGGCCATCCATCCGGACAAAACGTTCACGCGCCCCAGCGGAAGTGAAAACGCCATCTTGATCTCTCGGGCGTCGAGGCACCGCGATCCTGCCACGGATACTGCGGTAGTGAAGCTGGCGAAGGTGCTGGATTGGATTCGCTCCCGATGAAGACCGTTGAATTCCGTATTCCGCAGGCGATGTTCGACGAATTGTTCGCTCACCTGTTCCCTGGTGATTGTGACGAACACGGTGCGGTCATTGCTGCGGGGCTGTGTGAAAGCGCCCGTGGAACTCGGTTCCTCGCCAGAAAGCTCTTCATCGCCCGCGATGGTGTCGAATATGTTCCTGGTAAGTTGGGGTACCGCGCCCTGAGCGCGGATTTTGTTGCACGCGTGTCGAACTTCTGCGCCCAAAACCAACTGTGCTACTTTGCGATCCACTGTCATGGAGGGTCCGATTCGGTTGGCTTTTCTGACGTTGATTTAGCGTCGCACAAGCGCAGCTATCCGGCGCTGGTCGATATCACCGAAGGCGGCCCTGTTGGCGCATTGGTCTTCGCGCGAGACGCCATCGCCGGGGAAATCTGGACGCGCTCGAAGGTGTACCCGATGGACATGATGACTGTTGTCGGACTCAACCACCGGCGTCTTTACCCGGGGCCACGGAAGTCGCCGACGATCCCGGACAGCATCTATCAAAGGCAATCGCTCCTGTTTGGCACCCGCGGCCAGGAGATTCTAAAGGCCGCCAAGATCGGCATTATCGGGATGGGAGGAGTCGGCTCATTGGTCAATGAATGGGTCGCGCGTCTCGGCGTCGGAGAGATTGTCGCAATCGACTACGACAAACTGGAGCCGAGCAACAATTCTCGCGTCGTTGGGGCGACCCGCTGGGATGCGCCTAGTTTTCTCGTTGACTCGCGTTTCCTCTTCCTGCGGTCGCTGGGGAAGCTCTTCAGCTCCTACAAAGTCAAAATCGGTCGGCGGGTGGCAAAGAGCGCAAATCCGAGGATACAGTACGACGGCATAGTTGGCAGCATCGTCGATGAGCGGGAGGCTATGAAACTCAAGGACACGGATTTCATTTTCCTTTGCGCTGACTCGATGCAAAGTCGCTTGGTCTTCAACGCACTCGTTCACCAATACCTGATCCCCGGCATCCAGATCGGGTCGAAGGTCACAATCGAAAAGGCGACCGGTAACATTACCGACATCTTCTGCGTATCCCGTCCGGTGCTTCCGGAGGCAAATGGCGGATGCCTGTTGTGCAACCAGCTTATCCTACCTGACAAACTCCAGGAGGAGGCTCTCTCCGGTGAACAGCGAAAACGCCAGGCATACGTGGACGACAGCGGAGTCCACGCGCCTAGCGTCATCACTCTGAACGCTCTCGGCGCCGCGCAGGCGGTAAACGAGTTCTTGTTCTCCTTGGTGGGCCTTCACGATCAAGAAGGACGGCAGGCAGGATACCGAATGGCATCTCCCCGAGGGCGCGCCTGGTCTAAAGTGAAGTGCGACTGCAAGGCTTCCTGCCTTCATTGCGGGGATGGCAAGAACTCGGCTCTCGGAAAAGGAGATCGCGCGGCGCTGCCGTGTAAATCGTAATGCGATACTGGACCTTCCAGCTGCGTCTTGGACGTTTGCCATCCCGCCGATCCCTTCTAGCAGCGTCCACTTTGATCTGGGAGAGAGCACGCATGTCAGCTCACCGGCACAGGAGGTTCCGGTGATATCCAATTGGAATCATGTGACTGAGCACAGGCGCCCGCTGCCGGCGGGGATGGTAGATGGATCAAGTCAGCGGGGGCGGAGTCAGGAGAAGGGGCAAGGAACCGTGCCACATCAGCGGTCGTCGGAATCGTCATAACCTCGTCGCCGGTAGCATTGGCTGCCGTTGAGGGCTGCTGCGCCTTCTGCGGAACTGCAGCTATCTGAGTTGTCACGGTGGCCGTGAGCATCTTTTACGAACATCTGTCAGACGCATGCCAATTCTCCGCGCGACATTCAGCAGTCAGTAGGCGATAATGACAACCGATGATGGCTACGCCTGACATCGCCCGGTTGCCCGAACACTATGGAAGACCCACAATGCCACGATAGGGAAGTGCGCAGGCGCGGTGTATCTGCGGCCTGTGTCACTCTCGTCGCGACTGACGTTTTTGATGGCCAGCTCGATTTCGACGCTGCCATTGCTGCCCTCCGGACTTTGAACCTTGAAACTGCGCTGGCGTCGCTCGCGATGCTGAACGCAGGTACATCAGCGTTGCTCGAAAGGCCGCGGCTCCAGGACACAGCGGGCGTGCGACGGATCCGCGGGCTGATGAGATTCCTTCTTGACGATCAACATTTTCGCAGCGCGGAAGATGTCGCGAAAGGCCACGTCGGGGAGATGTTTTTGCCAGCATCTCCACAGGGTTGTGCTGCGATGACCGAAGCCTGCCTACGATATTGCCCCCAAGGAGGCGGACGCGATGTCTCGCACCCGAGCAACACACCCGTGTTCGCCCATGTTCTGCTGACGTTACAGCAGTACTTGTTGCCGGCCGAAGCCTTCGAGGCAGAACTCGATTTTGCGAACTTGGACGAACGCCAGTTTGCGCTTTTTGCGTGCAACTTTCTTGGCGCAAATTACGTCCACGCTCTCGGCACCCGGCCCACACGCTTCCACCTCATGTTTGAGCATAGGCATCCCGCAAGCGAAATGCTGCGCCGGACCGGTTGCGACGCGCGTGAGTGGTTCGACCGCATCCTTGAAATCGATCCGTTGTTCTTCCGGGTTCTGGCGCTCGGATTGTTCGGCAAGGCACACGGGTTCAACATCGACCAACCGGAAGGCCGCAGCCTAGTCGTGGATTTTCGCCGTTTTCTGGAAAATCTCAAGCCACCCATCGCGGCAATTTGCCGGGGAATCCTACAGCGGTCCGTTGTGGATTTGGCCGAGGTCCGACGGCTTCCTGCCGTTTCCACATGGGAGGACGCCGTCCATCGGTTCAACTATTTACGTAGAAAACCGCTTTGGGAGTTCTCCGACGGACGCCTCCTCATGCTGCACGAGCGGTTCTTAGTCGAGAAATTCTTCGAGGGCGTTCTCCATGTTTTGTCAGAGGCGGTTGTCGCGCGCGCGCCACGTGGTTGGCCGGACCTAGCTGAACGGCGGATGGCGCAGGTGCGCAGTGAATTCGGATACGTGTTTGAAGATTACTGCCGTGCCGTTGCGCGAACACTGTTCGCCGGTCCATCGAGCTGGTTCGCTTTTGGCTACGAGGTGAACGGTCAGGAGCGGGACGGCATCGTCGCTGCTTTCGGAACGGTCCTTCTCCTCGAATTCGTCCAGCACCCCATTAGTGTCGCCGAGCGTGAATCTGGAGAAATTGGGCGGTTTCTCCATCACTTGCGCGACAATGTGCAGAAACTCGCGAGCGTGCGAGACGAGATCCTAGCTGGCCGGGCGGTAGCCGGGCGCATATTCTCAACCGAGTGCATCGTCCCGATTGTGGTTACGTCGGAGACATTTCCTGTGAGCCATCTCACTGCCGAAGCGTTTTCCCGCGGGCTAGTAAGTGCGGCGGGCGCGAACGCGGTTAACGCGAAGGGGCGCGCTCTGCCTGTCCAGACTCTCGGGATTGAGCAGTTCGAACACCTTGGTTGGACGAGGCCAGCTGAACGCGGCGCCGAAGGGATCCTTGAGTTCCTTCGTGCCCGGGCCACCGATCCGCTAGAACGGTTCACGGCCAGCCCTACCTGCGGCTTGCCTCGTGGTTCGGTTAACCTGTGGCAGGGCTTCGACGATGCTGCTGAGCGGTTTATGATGAACCATGCCGCTTTGATCTTCCGACCGGAGACGCTGCCGTCCAACTGGCACCTCGGATGGCGTCGCCCGCATTGGCTGAGAGGAAGCCTGCCTGAGTCGCCCTAATGATGGCGAAAGATGGAACAGTCAGCGCGGGCGGATCCATGCAGAGTCGAGGAACCGCTCCACCTCGCGCCGGGAATAGACTTTCGTCCGCAGATACGGCAGCGATTTCAAGAGGCCGCGTTGCTCCAGCCGGTAGATGCTCACTCTGGAGATGCCCAGTTCGACGCTCAGCTCCTTCAGGTTGAAGGCCAGCTTCTGCGGCAGCGCCTTGTCAGCCTTTGGTGGCGGTGGCGGAGGAGGAGCAGCAGGCGGTTGGGCCGAGTCTGCCAATCGTTTTACCAGGAGCTGAACGACCTGCTGCGCGATCGCCCCCACGTCTTCATCGGAGAGTGTTCTTCCCATACCGCACAGGTTTTCTATCGCGGTGGGAGACCGCAATGCCTCGTCGCAGGCATCTTGCGGAATCGCTCGGCGGTAGATCGGTCAACGACAATTAGGCTCCGTCCGCGAGAACGAACTAATGTCAGAAGCACCGGAGAGTTATAGTTACCCTTAAGTATTACTCCACAGTAAGAAAAGAATTGACGCTCACACTGAAAATAATCAAACACATTGGTATGTCGGACATTAGGACTTCCGAGTGCTGCTTGGCCCGCTGCGTGCATCCCATCGCAACATGAAGACAGGCGTTTCCCGTGACGACAGCGATCGGATCCCCCCGCGCGATTGGCCTCATGAGATTTGAGATTACCACTCCGATGCAGAATGAAATCCCAGTGACCGGATCAGGCCGGTCATATGCACTTGCGTGGAAATTGCTCTCCCGTCCGCAGTTGATCGGGTGCCGTCCCTGGCTTGGAATGGCGCTTTCGCACTTTCGTCGAGCCGTTGAGCAGCAATCCCCAGAAACGTCCTTGGGTGTGCCGTCGGCCAGGCTCTGGGAGGAACTTAATGGGCGGTTCGATCTCGATGGCATCGTCACATTTTCCAATGCATGGCATATTTGGGAACACATAGCGGAACGGAACCCAACTCCCAACGCTTGGGACCAAGAATTGTTCTTCGGCGGCAATGCCGAGGCCGCAAGCTATCATGAAGGAATCAAGAACCTCGCGATGAAACAGATGGACTTCGTCGTTGGAGGTTGCGCCTCGTATCTACGCGGCCGTCGGGTACGTGCGGCGCTGGATCTGGGCGCAGGAAGGGGTGTACAGATGTCCGCTCTGCGTAACAGCGGGATTATAGAGTCAGCTGTGTGCATTGACACTCCGTTTGTGGTGAGTCGGAGTCGGGAGGAGTCACCCGAACACACGTGGCTCCCAGGCGATCTCCGTACGATCGACATCAATCCAATTCCGTCAATTGACCTCCTTTGGGTTGGGAATCTCCTCCACCACTATGCGCCAAACGAGAATCAAGTAGTCTTAAACCGGTTTGCACCCAAACTCTCGCCAACCGGCGTTCTGGTCGTGCAGGAATATTTAGTCGGATCAAACGGACGGCTCGGCCTCACGGCAGCCGCGTTGGGTGTCCATTTCGCGCTAACCACCGGTCAAGGGCGCAACTACCCTGAGAGATTCATCGATGCGATGATCGAAGAGGCGGTGCCCGGGCTAGAGTTTGACTCCCGGCTCGACGGAGCAGTGTCATCGCTCCTATTCTTTCGTCGTCGCAAGCCATGAAAGACCCCACACCGCTCATTGCTGCGAAAGATGTCACGTTCGGCTACGAACCAGGGGCCGACGTAATTAAGGAGCTATCCCTGAATATTAACCCCGGAGAAAAATATGTATTCGTCGGACCGAACGGGGCGGGCAAGACCACTTTGGCAAACCTGCTGGCGGGGTCGCTTTCGCCCCAGAGTGGCCGGATCGAATACCGAGATGACATGCTGCCTAGCAACGGACGCAAGCCCATCGCCTGCGTTCGCCAAAGCCTTTCGGTATTTCCTGCCCTAACCGTGACGGAGCATTTCCGGTTGCTCGGTCCTTTTCAGGCACAAGGCAACCTCGCGGAAGAAGGCCGTCCCACTCCAGAAGATTGCTTGCGGCTGGTGGGGGCGAAGTTCTCCCAGTCTGCAATAGTAGGGAATCTGCCCTTTAGTTCGCGGCAGTTGCTTGAAATAGCGCTGGCCTTTTGGCAGCGCGCGAGGGTCCTCATTCTCGACGAGCCTACGTCCGCGCTCGACTCTGCCGGCGTGGATGCGCTCTTCCGCGCGCTTGAGAACTTGGCACGGGACGGCGTGGCAATTGTGCTGATCTCGCACAATCCTCAGGAAATTGCGCGGCTAAACGCCAAGAGTGTCGTTCTGGGTCTCACCCCGGCGGAAGACAACAAATACCCGGTGCCCACGGAACTCGCGACCAACGGCAGTCGGCAGTCGGACGATTCAGTATCGGCACAGCTTCCGCTAGGCGACGGCACGGAGGTGACCGTGCCATTGCATGCTGGAGCGTTGACAGTGCTTGGATTCGACGATGCCTATCGGCGTTCGATGGCATGGCTTGCGGCCGTAGACGGCGAGCGCGCGACCGACTTTCACCAAAAATCCCTCGGCGATGTAAGGGCAATTCCTTTAGACAGGGGAAGGTTCGGTATTTTTCCTTCACTCTCGGCACTGCAGAATTACCAGGTGCTTTCGGGCAAGGCCGATCTTTCGACCGGTAGTATGGCGCTTCCGAACGATCTGGCCCGATTTTCAATCATCCTCCCCTCGTGGTCACACAACATTTCCGCGTTGAGCGGCGGCAACCAGCAAAAACTGCTCGTTGGCTCGGTGCTGGCTGGACATCCAAATACGGTCCTTGCCGAAGAACCGCTGCTCGGCCTAGACCAGCGCGCCCAAACAAACGTATCGCAGTCATTCCGCGACTACCTCAATCAAGGAGGCCGGATGGCTGTTTTTACCTGTTTTCCGGAGGCATATGCAGATCTCCAACCGATTTTTGTCTTGGCTAACGCCATGAAGGAAAACTCATGATCCCGGTTTTTCGGCGAATGGTTCGGCATCCTGTTGAGGTCGTCATTGCCGCATTGATTGCGATCTTTGCGGTCGCGATCGGCAGGTTCTTTGATTCAGGCAACCTACAGAACATTCTCGCCCAGCTGGCCCCAGTACTCCTGTTGGCCAGCGGTCAAGCGATCGTAATGATCTCGGGTGGGCTCGACCTCAGCCAAGGCAGCATGGTCGGCGTTGCGAGTGTCTGTTTCATTGTGTTGTCTCGTGACTTAGGTCTCGCTGGAGCTGGATTCGCGACAGTTGCAATCGCGGCATCGGTCGGCGCGCTTAACGCCATGGCGACGAAGTTTCTCCGAAATTCGTTTATCGCGACTTTCTCAAGCATGTACGTGCTTATGGGTGCGATCATATACGCCACGGGGGGCACGCCGATAAGCGAGATGCACGCCGCCACTCGCAGCACGCTCGCTGGGATCGGAGCCGGCACCATCGCTGGCCTGCCGGCGGCTTTCCTTCTTGCCACGGTGCCCGTGGCAGTTCTCGCGTTCTTCCTCCATCGAAGCCGTGCCGGGCTGCAAGTCTTTGCCTGGGGCTCTAACTCAAGCGCTGCTCGAGTGCATGGCATCCGCGAAATACCTGTGCTTCTTTCGGCGTTTGTGGTTAGCGCGGTTTTTGCCGCCCTATCAGGAATGCTCCTGTCGGCCCGGGTTCTCCAAGGGAATCCCCAGATGGGAGAGGGTCTGATATTCGAATCAATAGCCGCTTGCGTCGTCGGCGGAGTCTCGCTCTCGGGAGGCATCGGAGGAGTCTGGTCCGCGGTTCGTGGGTGCCTGCTTATCGCCATAATCCAGAACGGCCTTTACCTGTCCGATATGAACTCGCACGTGCGGGACATCGTCGTTGGCGTCATGATCGCCTTTAGCGTACTCGTAACCCGGACACGCCCCCAGCAATCAAATCTCTCCTAGCTATGAAATCATCTACACTGGTTGCACTGATCAGCCTGCTCGTCGGCGTTGCCGGCGGCTGGCTCCTCTCAGGAAAGCGACCGGCGGCTCAAGAGCAAATAACGGCAGCAGTGGCAGCCGCGCCCAAATGGAGCGCAGTCTCGAAGACGGTGGCTTACGTCCAGCCCAATGATGGACCTTACTACGACTTGAAATGGTCAGGCGTGGAACGAAGACTTAAGGAACTCGGCTACCAGCCACAGAAATATTCGGCCGGCGGATACAAGAATGTGAAGACGCAGGCTGACATCATGGACAATCTCATCCAAAAACGTGTAGCGGGAATCATCCTCCATTCCGTGGATGGCAACGCGCTCGCGCCATATGTGCAGCGCGCATTTTCCGCCGGCATTCCAGTTATAGCGGAGAACGTGGATATTCCCGCTCCCGAATTGGCTGGCAGCGTTCAGTTGGCCAATGACGAGAACGGCTGGGAGCTGGCAATGGCTCTGGTGAACGAATTGAAGGGCCGGGGCAATATCGTTGCGCTCGTAGGTCCGCCGGGACTCGACGTCACCGATGCGATGTGGAAAAGCGCAAAGGAATACTTGGCGCGTTTCCCAGAGATCCGGATACTACGAGAAGAATATCTGGCTGTAAACGCTCCCGCTGCGCTGGACGTCACCGAGAACATTCTCACAGCCCACAAGGACATTGACGGCATCTATGCCTGGTACGTTGATAACGCGATAGGGGCCGTGCAGGCCCTGAAGAACCGCGGCTTTGCACCAGGCAAAGTCAAGATTGTCTGCAAGGACATCAATCCACAGGGCGAAGCCTTGGTTCGCGAGGGCTACCTAAGCGCGTGCTTGGTCGGAGAACCCATCCTTATGGGCGAGCGAAGCGCCGAGCTGTTGGATGCGGTTCGCAAAGGGCAACCGATGGGAAAGCGTGAGGTGATGCGTAACCGATTAGTTACACTATCTACTCTCGACTTGATCGACCGCAGCAAATTTGTCCTGCCGCGCTGAGCTCGGTCCCCATGAATCTTCTGCCACCCATCTCCACGCCGCTCATTTCTGCGGGGATGTGGTCCCCCGGCACGCAGCTTTGGGTCAAGGACGAATCCCGCTGCCCGACCGGCACTTTCAAAGACCGGCTTGCATGGGAGTATGTTGCAGCCGTGCAGAAGAAAGCGGTGCCGTTCGGCCCGCACACGATCTTAGCCTCGATCACCTTGGGCAACACAATGCGGAGTTTTGCCTACGCGATTCGGGCCGGACTTCCGATCGAATTTCGGCCCCAATTGGCCGCCGTGTTCCCTTGCGGATTCTCTGAGCGGACCATTGGCCCCGCTACGGACGGGCTGACCTGCCGCGGACAGACGGTGCTCGACGATCTAGAAGCTTCCGGCGTCAGGTGTATCACTCATTTGCTGCAGGCGGGCTATGTCGACGACGAGGTTTTCAAACGGATCGTAAATCATTCCGGCGATGCCAGTCTCAACGTATTCAACGCAACCAATGGTATCGGTCTTCCTGCCTACAAGAAGATTATCGCTGAGGCGCTGGACGACATGCCTAGGGCGCCAGATCACATCATCCTACCGGTCGGCGCAGGAGTGTTGTTCATGGAATGCGTTGAGTTGGTGATGGAGCGAGGATTGAACTGCCGTGTCACAGGCGTGGCTGTCACTGAAGCTGAGAGTATTGCTGACAAGATCTATGGTGTTTACTCTCCGTTCTACCAAGAGCTGCGCGACAAGGGCGTGGCTCTCTACAATAACGACGAGCGTTTCAAAGTGATCCGCATTGATGACGGTCAGATCATGGCCGTCCGCCAAAGGGGCTTACCTCCGGGCTTTGAGCGAGCGGAGCCGAGTGCTTGGGCCGGTCTCGTGCCCTTGGCTGACGGGAGAATCAGCGGAGGAATCGTACTGATCGTAAACACCGGTTGTGGCATTCTGCCCCGGCGTAAGGGGGTGGACTTAGTCTTGAACGTACTGAAAAGCGCGCAATCCAATCGAATTGCCGCAGGCTTTTATGCCAATGATCCGATCGGAGCTGGACGCAGTGTACCCCTCAGTTTGGCTGAGGCGATCGGGCAACTTTCGCGTTTGTATTTGGATGCAGCCAATAAGGAAGGTTTGATCGAAGGGGTCGCGCTCTCCCGCGTGTTGCTCATCTACGATGTGGATGCCGGATACAAGCGCACCTACGATCGTATTTCGAAAATCAATGGATTCGGCGATATAGAGGCGGCGAGCGAGGCGTTACGCTCGATCTTGGCCTACATTAAGGTGTCCGAAGCGCTCTCTGGTATTGCTGAGTTCCAACCGGCCGTTCAGCTGACAAGCAAATTGTTCGATCCTGCTACGAAAGACGTGCCGTTCCTTCCCAACCACGACGAGAAGGTCTATGTGTTCTACCCTGCGGGTGTGCAGAACCTAAACGTGAGCGGCATTGAGATACACGGTTGGCTGCCAGAGCACTCTTCTTACAAGGGGCCGGCCGTTTTGTTGATTGAACGACTGATAGAGGTAATGAAGCGGCATGCGGTCGAATTCTCGGGCGGAATGTACGACACCGATGATCGCGAGATCTACAATGAACCCATCCTCGAAGAGTCAAAGTTGGTGATCGAGCGTTGGCTCGAAAATGAAGGAGCCGAGTTTCGTGCCGCTCGCGACCCGAGAATACTCATGCTTGCAGCGATGGAGGTGCTCGGCAAAGACTGGGCATTTGTTGCAGTACGACTGCCGCTAGGTCGGTTGCAGTCTTTTTACAAGTCAGCCGGACTTTGGTGTATCATTCGGCTGCCGATGGGCACCGACCTCGGGGCACTGAGCCACCGCGACCAGCTCTACACCTTGAACTTCATTGGCCGAGCGCTGATGGCCGAAGTACAAGGCTACGCTTATCGCCTCGCAAGTTGGCAGAGAAGGACGCTGGCCGAGAATCAGGACAGCTACGAGCGGCTCGCAGGCACGGAGTTTCTGCCGCGGGTCCTTGGGCAGGATCCGGAAAGCGCGAAGATTTTGATACCAGTGGCCGGAGGGTTGGACAACGGAATACCTTTGACAGACTTTCTGCCGCAGATCCCGTTCGGGCAAGCCTCCGACAAGGTTATTGTCGAAAAGCTGAAGGGATTTCTTAATGTGCAGAAGGTCGGCTACATGAGCCGGCAGAAGCAACTTATCGAAGGTATACTGCACGATCTACAGCCGCGCAGGATGGATCAGGCGTGTGCCACGCAGGAAGAATTCAACGAGGAGTGTGAGGCAATTTCCAGGCGGGCGAGGAGCTTGGGTATCGACTGCCTAGACCTAGACCAACCAGCGTCGAAAAGCTTGGCTGCGCGCAAGGAACAACTGCGGTCCGCAAAGGAGAAATTGGAGCGGCTGCGCAACACGCGAGAGTATCTCAGCGAGGTGATCGGCCGAGACCTTGAGAAGAGGAAAAGCAAACCTAAAGTGAAGTAGGCTGCGAGGAGGCAGGCAGGGCCGGAGGGTGAGACGGAATCGAGGGGCCTACATCACGGTTGGAGGAGGGCGCGGCTGGACGGCTTAATAGATCCAGAGCGAAAGTTACC
>Ga0265316_10001861_pt1 | contig 22187 bp, 23 predicted proteins | sample 4522metaG_FD_202092 | JGI IMG/M metagenome (GOLD analysis project Ga0265316, IMG submission 202092) | Rhizosphere microbial communities from Carex aquatilis grown in University of Washington, Seatle, WA, United States - 4-5-22 metaG | ecosystem: Host-associated > Plants > Roots > Rhizosphere >... | reverse complement strand
GGAGCGCGACCGTCCCGCCTGCGTGGCCGAAGCCGCTGCGGCGCGGCGAAGGCCCGGTCGCCGTTGGCAACGTCCCGTTGCCAACATCCTTCCGCAAAAGCGTTCGGCGGGACGCCGACCGCCGCGCGCGGGACGCACGCGCTCCCCATCATCAAACGCCCGCCGCGCCGGCTGGGTTGGTTGCAACTTTGCTTTGAACCGCATCCCAGCGGATGCCCGGATTCCGGTCGTGATTACCGTTTCATCTCTGCCACCGAGTAGCGCAGCCGTCCCGGCTGCATCTTTGAATTTACCGATAGGCAGGCGGGACGCCTGCGCTACGGTCATCGTCCCGCCGGAGGAAGTCCGCGAAAAAATCCGCCAGCAGTGGATAGTAGGAGACGAGGTGACGAGTCTGGGCCTGGAACCGGGAACAGGCCAAGCCTCCTCACGTCGGCTCCTGCTGGAGAATTTAATCGACCTGACCTGACCGAAGGCTGGCGTGGCTTCGATGGAGGAATCCTGTCACGCCAGCCGTTTTTTCAACAGTCCCCTTGCGCGGTCTTGCCGGGCTTCACCCCATTTTACAATCTGATAATTGCCGTAAACTTTTCCACCGCCAACGCGCCCAGCGCGACAGGTTCTGAAAAGACGAATCTGAAATCCCGGCGTTATCCGCGTCCTGACGGTTAAAATCGGCCGTTGGAATCATTTCGGGGAAATGACATGGAACGCGTTCGAGCTCACCTCCACATCCAAACCGGCATAGATGCTCCCGGCGGAAATCACGTCGGCGGGGTGCTGCTTTAAATACTGCATTTGAGTCTGCAGTTCCGAAGGATTGTTAAATTTTCGTTCCACCACAACCCGCTCGGCCACGTCCTGGCGCAAACGCTCTTCCAGGAGGGCATAGTTTTTATTCGCCTGGTCCAGGCTGGCCCCGCTTTGTCTCGCGAGGCCGGCCATCTGGTTGGTCAAATCCATGACGCTCCGGACCAGGGTTTGATTTTCCGATTCCGCCTCCGCGACCTGCTGGTTCAGGTTGGTGATTTGTTGCGCGTCGAGAACAGTGTTGGATTCGGCTTCCACCAGTTGGTTTGAAAACGTCAATGACGCGGACTGGCTGTCATCAAGGCGGTTGGATAAGGTGAGCATCGTTCCCTTGCAAAAGGCGATTTGTATCTGCGCCGAGTCCAACCGGTTCGAAAAATCGGCCATCGCGCCGGCATCGGTTTCATGCTGCGCATTGTCACCCTGTTTTATCACGACAATTGATATGACCAATGCGGCGCAGGCCAGGGCGAGGACGACGGGTAAATAAAGTTTCATAGGGCGAGCAGCGCGACCAAGCAAAGTTCGTGTCCGGTCATCGCCGGAACCTTCGCAAAGCGAAACCGATTGGACAAGAATGGATTTGTTACGATTCCGTCACGCCCGGAACCAACGCGGATGGCGCGGATTCACACGAATCTCGTTTTACCGCCAGGCCGCCAAGCGCGCCAGGTTCTGAAAAGACAAATCCGAAACCTTGGCGTTCTTTGCGTCCTGGCAGTTAAACCGGTTATTGCTTTACCGCCGGCCCGGGTTTGGGCTGCAACACGTGATTTATCGCCTCCAGCAACTCCTCGGGTAAAAATGGTTTTTGCAGCACCTCGGTTGCCCCGAGCCGCTGGGCAACCGACAACAGCGGCAGGGCCAAGGTATGTCCCGACATCGCAATGATCGGAAAATCTGGAAAATGTTCCTTGAGCTCTTTGATCGTTTCCAGCCCTTCGCGGTTGGGCATGAACAGATCGACCAGCGCCAGATCAACCGCCGTGGAATGGCATAGCCGTATGCCTTCCACCCCATCGGCGGCCAAAACCACTTCGTGACCGGCTGATTTAAGGATTTCTTCGATGAGCATCCTCGCATCCGCCTCGTCATCCATGACCAATACGCGTGACATATTCAGGAGATTACACTTCCTGCCACATACTGGTACGGCTGCAAGAGCGGAATCTTTCAAGAAAGTGGGTGGTGATACAGTTTGGTGGGGCGAGGCTACTGACGAGCCGGACTTGGCGCGTCAAAGCATGGCGACGACGGCTCGCGAGGACGCTCGCCCCACCGAAAGTTGCAAAACGTAACACTACCAGAAAGTGTTCAAATGCTGCTGGAACTTCCGGCTCACCGGGCGCCGTGTAATTAGGAGGGGTGAGCTCCGCGAGACCCAAACCTCCCGGAGCAGTCAGGGACTCGTATAACTCGCCCCTCCGACAGCTTCACGACTGCCGATCCCGCCTGGCGGGACGGCGGAGGAGGCTGGGCCAGCCGTCCCTGCCAAAAAGAATCCAAACCCCGGCGTCCTGGCGGTTAAAACCGAATCGGCGCAATCGATGGTTTGTTACTGGGTTGGGCCGGGTGTCATTTCGACAGAGTTTTTACGGGTGACATTGGCTATCACAATGTGCATCCATCCCTGATCGCGATCTTGAATATAATCAAGATTCCAGTTTTGCCAGCCCCGGTGTCTGGCTTCGGTTGCAGCCACGGTGGAGGCCACTTCTTTCACATAAATGACGCGTTGCGTTCCCGGCAAAGGAGACCCTTGATGGACGGTAACTTGAAAATGTGTGTCATCCACATTCGCAATGGTATATTTGGGCGAGGTGGGAAGGTTTTGATTAAAATCCTGATTGTAGGATCTCTCATTGTGGGTGGCGCAACCAGCGGCTAAGACCAAAACGGTCGCATTTAATAACAGCAGCCGGCGCGGCCAGCGGAGCAGATTTGTTTTCATGCTGCCAAATTAACCGATTCCGGCCGGCGGGCCATACGGTAAACACCCCATAGCAACCGTGCGGCAACGTGTTAAGATACCGGCATGAATATATTATTACTCATACTTGTTCTTCTTCTCCTGTTCGGCGGCGGCGGGTTTTACTTTGGCGGTCCCGTCATCGGCGGCAGCGGGCTTGGCCTGATTCTGGTGATATGCCTTGTCATTTATCTGCTGGGCGGATTCCGCACGAAAAGCCCATAGGCTGGCGCGCCGTCCGCCTTTTCCCGCATTGCGGGATTCGGCGCGGCACGCGGGATTATTGCCGCACGCCGGCAACGGTTGCCGGCATGTGCCGTATCGTGCGGCGCGGACGTCTCGTCCCCCCTCCGTCCCGCAATGCGGGACTACGGAGGACGGGCCGAGGCGCCCGCGCCTGACTGCTTGACGCACCCGGCATCCCGCGCTGGATGTAACCTCAATGTAACATAGCACCGCTTTACAGCTTCCCTCGGGCGCCCATACAGTAATCCAATCTTATTCATATGCGCCACATCAGTAGAATTATTTTCTGCGCTGTTGCCACCGCCGTGACCGCACGCGCGGCGGTCATTAACGGTGATCTGGCTGTAAATTCGTTTGCGGCTTATGCCGGCCAGACCAACATTGTCCTGCAGGCCACCGGCAACATTGTTTTCTCCGGCGGGACCCTGAACCTCCCGGTCCTTCCGCCCGGTGCGACCAGCGGTTTGCTCACGGTCCAAGCGGGAAACCATGTGGTGATCAATGATGGCGTGACCATCATCGCCGGCACGGGCTGGTCGTTAACCATGGCCGCCGGCACGACGGTCTTTGGGCCAGACCCCGCCGTTGCCCCCGGCACAGCCGACATCAATTTCCTGGGTACCGGGTCGCTCATTGTCACGGACGGTTCCATCAACCTCCAGGCCGGCAACAACGTGACGGTCGCCGCCGGGGCCATTGGGACTGCTGGTGGCGGCGACATAAACATAACCACTTTCGGCAACGTGAGCGTCGGCAGCGGGAATCTGCCCGGCCAGATCGGCACCGTGGACGGCGGCAGCATCAGCATTTCGCCCGGCGGCGTTTCCCTCAATCCGATCCACGGATGTCCCCATGGCAACGTCTGTCCGCACGATACCCGCCACCCCGATGGAACTTTTGACGACGACAACGACATTGCCGGCCCGGATCACGGTGATGCCGGTTACGAGCACAATCAATTTGGATCCCGGCACTTCATCCGGACACCAATTGGTTCGTGTGGCCAACCTCGTCACCCCGACCCTGACCGGCTTCATCGGCGCTGACCTTCCGGCCGGCATGTCTGTTGTCGTGTCGAGCCTGCCGTTCCCATCGCGTCGTGAATGCGGTTCCGGTTTCATTTTCTGTTGGAATTCCACCCCTCACCGCGCGTATTTGACCCCGGAAACACCGCAAATCGTCCCTTATTCATCAAGTTTCAGCCAGTTTGCATCTAATATGGACAGTCGGCCGGCGGATGATCTGGTGTGAAATTTTAGGATTGAAAGAACCGATTATGAAAAAGTCATGGCAGCGGTTTTTTGTCGGCAGCCCGTTGACGACCGGTGCTCCCACCCGTCAGCGCGGATGCGAGGCCATGCCGGAACCATCCATTGTACCGTCTTGTCACCACCGCAACATCGAACCAACCAAACTGTTGTTAACATGAATGCATTCCCCAAACCCGTCCATTCGGAACCGCTGCGTGATGCGCAGCCGGACCCGCGGAACATTTCCCAGCAATGTCCGCCAACCGTCAATCCGGCGGGTGCCAGCCAGTTCCCGGTCCCGCCGAAGCGTTCGCTGCGCGTGCTTTGCATTGATGATGACGCGATGGTCCTGGAAAGCATGAAAGATTGTCTCAAGTTCTTCGGGCATCAGGCGGGTACGGCCTCCGGCGGAAAGAGCGGAGTGGAGATGTTCTGCGCCGCCATGCTAAAAAGCGAGCCCTATGATGTGGTCATCACCGATATGAACATGCCGGGTGTCGACGGCTACGCGGTGGCCCAGATGATCAAGACCGAATCCCCCGACACACCCGTCATCCTGATCACCGGCGCCGGCAACACCGTGATGGATGCCGGGGCGGCGTCTGCGTCGGTGGACATCATGGTCAACAAGCCGGTGCACCTGCAGGAACTGAACGACCTGCTTCACCGGATGGCAAGGCCGGCGGAGGCCGGCGGCCGGTGATTCGCTTTTGCATAAAATCGCGGTGCACAGAAACGGGTCTCTGCCAGACAGCGCAGTGGCTGGCGGCGGCTGTGAGCGGACCTGGCACAAAAATTCACCGGCCCAAACTTGAACAGCGCGCCCGGGTGTGCCATCTATTAAAATATGGAAACCATCACCCAGGCGCTCATCATGGAACACGCGGTCTTTTGCGAAGTGTTTGAACAAATCGAACGGGTCCTGGCCGGCCCCGTATCCGCGCCGGAGGTAAAAATGCTGGCGTCCGTGGTGGAAGGTCTCTTGCGCAGCCATGGCGAAACCGAAACGAATCTGGCCTATTCCGCCTTGGATCACGCCCTCGCCGACCGGGGGGCGTTGGACCGTCTGCATCAGGATCATCACGAAATTGACGACCACTTCAAACGCATCCACCGCACAACCGGGCCGGCAGAGGCGCAGCTCCTGCTCAAAAAGGCGCTGGCGGCCACGCGCAAACATTTCCGGCGCGAGGAAAAACACGTGTTTCCGCTGCTGGAGAAAACGCTTCAGCCGGACACGTTATGGACGCTCGGCCGGAAATGGACGGAAAGTCATGCCGTTTCCGCCACGGTCTGATGGCGCGATCAACCGGAAACCACGCCCAGCACTCGCGGCAGCAATTCGCGACTAAAAAGATCCACCCATCTGCCCTCCCGATCACGAAAAGCCATGCACTTGAAGCCGTCGCATTGAACCTGCACCGGCAGGCCCAAAATCGGCAATGAGCCGTATTGGGGCCTCTTAAATATTTGAGCTTTGTCCTCCATGCAGCAACCTACGCTCGAATCAGGGCAGGCGCCTGCTTTATCTCAGAATATGTTTCCCGAGGAAGATGAAAATGGGACAGTCCCAGGCATCGGTTATACACGGATGTCCTGCGCCGCCCGGCGACGCGCGCGGTCGCCGGCGCCTATTGTGAATTCTCATTGAGGCCGGCCAGCAGCGTTTCGAGTTCGCGCCGGCGCGGTTCCAGACCTTTCCGCACGGCGAACTGGTTCAACCAATAAACGCCCCAACAAATCGATCCAATCAACAACGTGCAACCGGCCAGGCCGATGAATACGCGCGCCCCGCCGGCGCGCATCTCCCAGGTTTGAGAACCCATCGCCGCTGCCAGGCCGGCCATGATCGGCAGCAAATACCACCACAGCACATTTTTCAGCAGCCAAATCTGGTGGTTCACCTGAAGCAGCGACCCCTCGATGCAGGAGCGCAGCGGCTCATTTGTGACGGGCTGTTTCTGGCGCTGAAGCCGGCGGTCCACCAGCATGAAAGTGCCCACGCCAAAGCAGGAGAAGGCCAGCAGATACAAGGACCATTGATGGTCGCGGATGGCCCAATGCAAAAACAGGCAGGCCATGATGGCCGCCACGCCCACCTCCCGCACATCGCGCCAGAAGATCGTCGCCCGGAAATGCTGCTGGTTGTGCCGGACTTCCTTCAACAGCACGTCGGCGTTGATGGTCACTTTCGTGGCGGGGTCCTGGGATTGCCACGCCTTTTGCAGGTCTTCAAAGTTCATCGATTGCTCCTTTCAGTTGGTCCGCCAGTTGTTTGCGGATGCGATTCAGTTTCACGCCAATGTAATTTTCGGAAATGCCGAGCACTTCGGCCATTTCCTGATAACTCAAACCGTCGAGGTGCATGAGCGCCAGCGAGGCGTCCACCTTGGGCAGTTGACGGATGGCGGCGTAGAGCCGTTCCACCATTTCCGGTTCCGCCAGCGAATCCACCGGGCCCGGTTGCGCCGGGGCTGATGCCTCCAGCTTCAGGAATGTCTCATGTTTCTCCCGCCGCCGCCGCTCGCCGCGGCGCCAGGCCAGCGCGGTGTTGAACGCCACGCGATAAATCCAGGTGGTCTCCTTCGCCTCGCCGCGAAAGGACGGGATGGATGACCAGAGTTGCAGCAGGATGTCCTGAAACAAATCGTCCTGGTCGGGCGGTGCGGTGGCACAACCACGAACCACCTTCAGCATCAGTCCGAGATGCTCTTTTAACCATCGCCGGAACAGGGTTTCCTGTTCCTGGGCGGTCATGACCTGGGTCTGCATTCAGTTAAATAGTGACCGAACCCGGCCCCGGCTTACAAAGAAAATGCACTTTTTGGCTCTCGCCGCCGGGCAGGGTTGCCGGCGGCGGCCGTTGATGCAATTCAAACTGGCCATCCGCCGCCATCAATGGTACTTCTCCGGTCCGGACAGAAAATAAATTCAACCCATCAATCAATATGAAACGGATCATCACCTTGTTTCTGCTGCTGGCCGCGTCATTGCACGCACAGTCCATCATCCAGGGCGACATCAAATTGAACTATTCGGAGTCCATGTCTGACGACAACAACTTTAAGAAGGAATTCGGGAACGTGGTGAAGGGCAGGGTGGACTGGTACGTGGGCGATTTTTTTGGCCAGGAAACGCTCTTTGCCGGCGTCACGGTCAAAAACACCGGAACGAAGCCGATGTTCTTCCATTATTTCGTGGCGTTTTTCGACAAGAATAAAACCCTGGTCGGCGCCACCGGCCAGGGTTCTTTCGGCGATGTTGGGTTGAAACCGGGCACGGAGACCCAAATGGGATCGTGCCTCATTAATCTGCCCAAGGACAAATACAAGACCATCACTTCGTATCAGGCGGTGATTTACGAGACGGATATTCCGCCGAAGAAGAAATAAACGTCCGCGCGTCCGGTGTTTGCCATGCCCTGGCCAATTTAACGAGCCGGCGGCGGGCTTCGCTGCTAACCTTTGAGGCACGGCCGGAGCTGGGTGTCCACCTGCAGGATGTGCTCCTGAATCCACGAACTGAGGGATTGATGCAGGCTCCGGAGAACGTCCTGCCGCAAACCTTCCTTGGCACAGCGTTCCTTGAACTCATGGAAAAACTTCAAAAAATGTTCATGATCCTGTTTGTTCTTCGCATGAGCCGGACACCGGTAACGTTCCATGCATTCCTCCTCAAACTGGAAATGCGTGCCGGCGTACGACTCCAGAAAATCAACCAGACGGACCAGAAACTCACCCTCCTCCCGGCTCGGATTGGTGTCGGTCAACATGGTCTCCAGATGATTGATGTTGTTGATCAACATGCGGTGCTGTTGATCAATCGTGTCGGAACCCGTTACGAACTGTTCAGTCCAATATACCATGTTAAAGAGAGTTGGTTTGGCTCCAAGCGCGGTTAATGTCCACGCGCCAAAAAGTCCATCGTTCAATTTCAACCCGGACAGTTAAAGGACTACGGATTTTTGGCAGTGCCCTGGTTTGGTTGTAGGGCACGACGTAAGGAGTGCTGGCCCGAACGACTCGTCACCTCGTCGCCTACAAATTTGGACACTGCCGGATTCTTTGGCAAACGTCCATCATAAATTTGCGCCCTGCCTGACAGTATTCGCTCGAATTCCCGTCAAGGGCCGGCTAGGGTGATTCCCATGTTGCTGGTCACCTCGAACAAGTCGAAACAGTTGCTGCAAATCCGTTACCTCGGACAGGTGCGGCGGGAGGAGTTTCAGCGCGGCGGAGAAGACCTGGCAACGCAATTGGAGGAGCTGGCGCCGGGCTTTCATTTGCTGGCGGACTTCAGCCAGTTGAAGTCCATGGGGCTGGATTGCGAGTCGGGGCTTGGCCGGATGATGGATTTGATGGGAAAGGCGGGCGTGGGTTTGGTGGTGCGGGTCATTCCCGATCCCAGCAAAGACATCGGGATGAACATCCTGACGGTTTTTCATTACCCGCACCGGCCCCGGGTGGTCACCTGCAAAAACCTGACCGACGCGCTCAAAGCCCTCGGTCTTTAGGAAAAACCGTTCTGCCTTCGCACCCCGGCAGGTAGTCACCTGATTTTGCAGGCGACGAGGTGACGAGCCGTTCGGGCCAGCACTCCTTACGTCGTGCCCTACAACCAAACCAGGGCACCACCCCCGGTGGGTGGTGGTACAGTTTGGTGGGGCGAGGCTACTGACGAGCCGGCTCGCGAGGACGCTCGCCCCACCGAAAGTTGCAAAACGTACCACTACCCCCCCGGCGTCCCGGCTTGACCATCCGTGAGGAAGCCGGTATTCGTTTGCCTGTGGCTGACGACCATCGGTCGTTTAATATGGAGACTCCCTTGAAACCGCCGCCGGCCTCAATCCGACCCCTGGCCTGGCTGCTGTTGATCACGCTCGGCTGCCTGCTGCCGTTCATCAACAAACCGTTTCACATTGACGATCCCCTGTTCCTCCGGGCGGCGGCGCAGATTCAACAGCATCCGGCTGATTTTTACGGGTTCACCATGAACTGGCTGGGCACGCCATTGCCGATGGTCAAGAATTTCGACAATCCACCGCTCACCTGCTACTACCTCGCGCTGGTGACGGCGGTCACCGGTGGGAGTGAACCGGCCCTGCACCTGGCGTTTCTGCTGCCCGCGCTGGCGGCGGCGTGGGGGACTTTTGCGCTCGCCCGGCGTTTCTCCCGCCGCCCGCTGCTGGCCGCCCTGGCGGGGGTGCTCACACCGGTGTTTCTCATCTCCGCCACCACCCTGATGTGCGACGTGTTGCTGCTGGCGTTCTGGATTTGGACGGTGGTGATCTTCGAAAAGGGCCTGGAGAAAAACGACTGGCGATGGTTCCTGGCCGCCGGACTGCTCGCCGGGCTGGCGGTACTGACCAAGTTCATGGGTCTGGCACTGTTGCCGCTGCTGGCGTTCCACGGTTTTGCGCGCCAACGGAGCCCCGGCCGATGGCTGCTGACGCTGCTCATTCCCGTGCTCTGCGCGGCGGGTTATGAATGGCTCACCCGCCGGCTCTACGGGCAGGGCATGCTGCTGGCCGCCGGCGCCTTTGCTTCGGAGGATCGATCGGGCATGCAAGGGGGACTGCTGGAGAAGGCGCTGATTGGCCTGGGTTTCCTGGGCGGCTGCTTTTTACCGGTGCTGTTTTACCAGCCGATGGCCTGGTCGAAACGGTTTGTTGCCATCTGGCTGCTGGCACTCGCGCCCTGCGTGATCACGCTGCCCTGGCAGCCGCATTTCAAACCGCTGCTGGTCCACGACGGGCATTTGAACCCGGGAATGTTTCTTGAAATTACGGTGTTCCTTGCCGGTGGAATCCTGGTGCTGTTGCTGGCGGGGGCGGATTTCTGGCATCGCCGCGACGCCGATTCACTGCTGCTGCTGTTGTGGGTGCTGGGTCTGGCGGTGTTTACCGTGGCGCTCAACTGGACGATCAATGGCCGCAGCCTGCTGCCGGCCGTTCCGGCGGTGGCGATTCTCCTGGCGCGGCGGCTGGACTGGCGGCGGCCGGAATCGCCGCCCGGCCGCGGCGCGCGCCTGTTCTGGCCGGCATTGCCGGCCGCCGCTTTGAGCCTGATCCTGGTCCGGGCGGACGCCCGGCTCGCGGACACCAACCGTCTGGCCGCGGAGCAGTTGTGGGCCGGATACCACAAGCCGGGCAACGTGGTGTGGTTTGAGGGACACTGGGGCTTTCAGTATTACCTGGAAAAGCTGGGCGGCCGGGCGATCGACCTGAATGACCCGAAAAAGGCCAGCGGAGACATCCTGATCGTCCCCGCCAACATGAGCAACCTCTACGAACCGCCGATGGACCTCGTCCATCTGGTCAAGGTGGTGGATTATCTTCCCAACAGCCATTGCGCGACGATGAACCTTCAGGCCGGGGCGGGATTCTATGCCTCGGTCCACGGCCCGCTGCCGTTCGTCATCGGGCGGCTCGAGCCGGACCACTTTTACGTCTTCCAGTACAATTAGCCGTTTAAGGATTCAAACCTCGTGCGCCATCCCAACCGTCCCGTCCCGTTTTCCGCCGGGGACGCAAACTGACTCCGCGACCGGATTTTTCCGGTTCCGGTCAGGAGACGATCGCGATTTGTGGTCGCGGCAGGCGGGGCTGAACGTCGGGCACGGACGGGCCTTCGGCCTGTTTGAAATGGATTTTGGAGCGCAGCAGCAGCGTGCCGAAACATAAATCGGCCAGCGGCAGCACGACGTTGAAATTTTTGCCCATGTAACGGTGGTGCAGCAGGTGATGGCCGTTGAGCCGGAAGAAAATTCCCGAGCGTTCAATGTTGCGCTTGCGCGGCAGGTGCATGCACCAATGCATGTATTCGTAGGCGCCGTAATAGGCGCTGCACGCCAGCACCGCACCGCAAAAAATCCCCCATTTTCCCGACACCAAAGCCGCGGCCAGAAACGGCGTCATGCCAACGGCAATAAGCACCGGGCCGTTCCACCACGCCATCGGGATGGTCCATTTGTCCGGTTCGTGAACCAAATGATAGGTGTGGTCGGATTTGAAAATGCGATGATGCACCAGCGCGTGGCTTTTGAAGGGATAGGTGAACTTCCCCAGCGGCCGGTGCATGATGTAACGGTGCAGCGCCCACTCAAAAAGCGAGGCGTAAACCACGGCGATGACAAACCCGACCGCCGTCCAAAAGAAAAATAAAGAGATCATAAAAAGATCAAGGTGATGCCGGGGTTGAAAGATTGACGGAATCGTTGGCGATTCGCGCCTGCCCGGCGAATAATTTTGCGTTCATGATGGCCTGTTCTCTGGACTCACTTGCTTTTCCGGACCGTTCCCGACCGCCGGGTTTCAAATCATCATTGCCTGAGCCAACTGAAGATTCACCATGCCTTGGAAATCTGGCAACCAAATCACTGAGTGGTATGGCAAGGTACAAGCCGAACCAGGGAACGCAAGAAGTATTTTGACTGGTTATCAGAAGCAGTCCTGCTGGCGCCATCTGCGCCGGGCGGGAATTGACCTGAAAATACCTCTGGACTCGGGAGGGACCAGCGGTTCTGATGGAGCTTCGACCAAAGGCCGTTATGCCGATGAATTATTTTGGAAAGCTCCTGTTCCCGCGTTTGCAACCCACACAACGCTGGTATCAGATTAAAACCATCATTGCCGCCATTCTGATTGCCGTTGTTTGTTCCGGCATCCTGATGGGACTGATGTTTTGGAAAAATGCCTCATTTTAATGGCGGTTTTGACATTCGTCACGTGATCGGGCACACGACCTTGAGCTATTTTCTTTAAAACACGGCATTGACAACCCGGCGCATTTCTGGTTTTATCACACCCCTTTTGCAGGAAATTTTATGTACGCTGTATTGGAAACCGGAAGCAAACAATATCGTGTGGCCGCAGGCGACACGCTGGAAATCGAGCGCCTGGCCGTCAAAGCCGGCCAGCCCGTCACCTTTGATCGCGTGTTGCTGGTCAACCGCGACGGCAAGGTCACGGTCGGCACGCCCACCGTCGGCGGCGCCAGCGTCGTGGCCGACGTGGTGGAACACAAGCGCGGCGAGAAAACGCTCACGTTCAAGATGAAACGCCGCAAGGGCTATCACAAAACCATCGGGCATCGCCAGGAACTGACGGTGGTCAAGATCACGGAAATCAAGGCGTAATCCGAAAGGCTCCCTCAGCTCTCAACTTTCAACCCTCAACTTTTATGGCACATAAAAAAGGTCAAGGCAGCGTCCGCAACGGCCGCGACAGCGTCAGCAAACGGCTCGGCGTGAAAACATTTGGCAGCGAATCCGTCACCGCCGGCAGCATCATCGTCCGGCAGCGCGGCTCCAAGTTTCAAGCGGGCGAGAACGTCGGCACCGGCCGCGACTGGACACTCTTCGCGCTCGTGGACGGCAAAATCGTTTTCGACAAGAACGGCCGCCGCGTGAACGTGAAGGCCGAACCCGTCGCAAAAAATTGACCGGCGCTGATGAAATTTCACGGCGAGGCCAGGCGCCTCGCCTTTTTTATTTCCGCTCTTCTTGATCGCAATCTTGCGCTTAATCTTAAGTCGCAACCGGGATTAAGATTATGATTAAGACCAGGATCAAGACGATGACGCATGTTTGTTGACGAAATCAAAATTTACGCGCGGGCCGGGCACGGCGGCAAAGGCTGTGTCGCGTTCCATCGCGAAGCTTACATCGCCAAGGGCGGACCGAGCGGCGGCAACGGCGGGCGCGGCGGCAGCGTGATTTTGCAGGCCGACCACGACCTCAACAATCTCATCGCGCAGTATTACCAGCCGCGCCTGATCGCCCAGGCCGGCAAGGCCGGCCTGGGCAAGGGCATGGACGGCCACGCCGGCCAGGACCTCGTCGTCAAGGTGCCGTGCGGCACGCTCGTCTGGCGGATGGCGGGCGGGGCGAAGGAAATCCCGGTGGCTGCGGACGAAAGCCGGGGTGACCAGCCGATGTTCAGCACCAGCGCCAGCAAACGGCCATTGCTCCGCAGCGCCAGCGGCGGGATGGCGCAGGAAATTGATTTGTCCCGGGAAGACTCGGTCGCCGTTTCCGGGGCACACACCCGGGGCGAACCGGTGGCTGATCTCACCCGGCACGGCCAGCAGTTCGTGCTGTGCCAGGGCGGACGCGGCGGGTTGGGCAACCGCAATTTCGCCACGGCCGCGCGTCAGACGCCGCGTTTTGCGCAACCGGGCGAGCCGGGCGACGAAGGCGACTTTTTGTTCGAGCTGCGCATCATCGCGGAGGTCGGGCTGGTCGGCTATCCCAACGCCGGCAAATCCACGCTGCTGACGGCGATTTCCAAGGCGCGTCCGAAAGTTGCCTCCTATCCGTTCACCACGCTGCATCCGCAAATCGGCATCGTGGAATACAAGGACTTTCACCGGCTCACGGTTTGCGATGTGCCGGGCTTGATTGAGGGCGCGCACCAGAATGTCGGATTGGGCCATGCGTTTCTGCGCCATATTCAACGCTGCAAGATTCTGGTGCTGCTGCTCGACATGGCGGGCACCGACAACCGCGCGCCGTGGGATGATTACCGGCAATTGCTCAGCGAACTGAAACTTTACGATCCGGCGCTGCTCGACAAGCCGCGCCTGGTGGTTGCGAACAAGATGGACGAGGCGGCGGCGGAGAAAAATTTGAAGCAGTTCAAAACGAAGATTAAAAAAGTTTCACTGCTGCCCATTTCCGCCGCCTTTGATCAGGGTGTCGAGAAGTTCAAGGACACAATTCGCAAGGCCGTGGCCGGGGCGTCTTCAACGTAGGACGGGCGTCACGCCTGTCTCAAAACAAACCGCGGATTACGCAGATGACGCGGATGCAAAAATTATCCGTGAAATCCGCGGTCAAATGGATTGGAGACAGGCGCGACGCCTGGTCTACGCGATTTCCAAAAACCGCATCATGCTGTCGCCGTGTTTGAGCACCTTCACTTCACTCCACGGCTCGACCAGGGCCAGCGTGTCGCGTTTGGCGTGGCCGAGAATGAATCGTCCGCCGGACGCCAGCAGCCGGGGCAGATTCGCGTCATCGAGCAACACCTGCGCCAGGGAAGTCGAGCGGCGCCCGACATTTTTTTCGCCGTAGGGCGGGTCGGCCAGAATCAAATCAAACTGCCGGCCGCCTTCCGCCAGTTGATGGATGGCCGGAAAGACATCCTGCGTGCGGACTTCGAGCGCGGAATCAAAATTCGCCGTGCGCGCGTTGGCGCGGATGAATTCCGCGTGCTTGTGTGATTTCTCAATGCACAGCGCCGCGACCGCGCCGCGGCTGAGGCAATCGAGGCTCAACGCGCCGGAGCCGGCGAACAATTCCAGCACCCGCGCGCCAATGACCCGCGCGCCAAGGCTGTTGAAGACCGCCTGCTTGACGAGGTCGGGCGTGGGCCGGACATCGAATCCTTTGGGGACCTTGAGAATCCGCCGCGCTGCGTTGCCACCGGTGATGCGCATGTGTTTTATCTGGGAGGGTTGCCGTGCCGGCGACCCCAATTTTGGGACGGCGACACGCCGTCCCTCCCGAAAAAATTATTTAAAAATCCCGTTGAAGAACATCTTCATGTATTCCCATGAACGCTGGTCGGCGCGCTTGTTGTAGGCCGCGCCTTTCGAATTGTCGTTGCCGGCGTTCGGCTGGGTAAAGGAATGGACCGCCCCGCCGAATTTGACGAGCTGCCAGTCCACCCCGCCCTGGCGCATTTCATTTTCCAGCGCGGCGATGTCCTGGGGCGAGGAAAACGGATCATCCGCGCCGTGCAACACCAGCACCTTGCATTTGATGTTTTTGCCGTCGTCCGGATTGGGCGCATCCAATCCGCCATGAAAGCTGACCACGCCGGCAACGTCCGCGCCGCTGCGCGCCAGTTCCAGCACCGTCGTGCCGCCGAAACAATAGCCGATGGCGGCGATGCGTTTGGGATCCACCCGCGGCTGTTGCCGCAACGCCTCCAGTCCGGCGTTGACCCGCGCGCGCAAAAGCGGGCGGTCGCTTTTGTATTTGCCCGCCTGCGCGCCGGCTTCCGCCATGTTTTGCGGATGGACGCCCTTGCCGTAAATGTCCGCGCAAAACGCGACATAACCGAGTTGGGCGAGCATTTCGGCGCGTTTCTTTTCGTAATCGGTCAGCCCCATCCATTGATGGACGACCAGCACACCGGGGCGGGCGCCCGGGAGGGCGTCGTCCCAGGCAACGAAGCCTTCGAGCGTGGTGTCACCTTGTTTGTATTCAATGGTCTTCGTCTGGATGGCCGCGCGAACCGTCATGGCGCAGCAACCTAAAGCAAGCAGGACGGAAAACAAATTTTTCATAACGGACTACCAATAAATCATCCCGTGCAGAAATGCCAGCGCGTTTCGGTAGTGGTACAGTTTGGTGGGGCGAGGCTACTGACGAGCCGGCTCGCGAGGACGCTCGCCCCACCAAAAGTTGCAAAACGTACCACCACCCGCGTTTCGGCAGTGTCCTGATTTGTCGGCGATGAGGTGACAAGTCGTTTGGGCCAGCACTCCTTACGTCGTGCCCTACAACCCAATCAGGGCACCACCCATTTTCTACGTTCATTGCAATGAGGAGCGGGTCAAGAGTAACGCGATCAAAACCCCTCGCCCCAACCCTCTCCCCGCTGGCGCGTGGAGGGTGCGTAGTATCGGATAAACCTCGAATCCTTCACCGGTTGCTTTCGGCTTTCCGCACCGTGAATCGGTGCTATAATCGTTCGCATGTATCGGACGCAGGATTTGCACGTCAAAGAAATCGTCCGGCTGCTGACGCCGCGCGAATTGAAGGCGCAGTTGCCGACGACCGACGCCGCGAACGCCACCGTGGCGCGCAGCCGCGAGCGGGTCGTCCGCATCCTGCGGCAGGAAGACCCGCGCCTGCTCGTCGTCATCGGGCCGTGCTCGATTCATGATGAAAAAGGCGCGCTCGAATACGCGACGCGCCTCAACGCGCTGCGCCAGGAATTTGCCAGCCGCCTGGAAATCGTCATGCGCGTCTATTTTGAGAAACCGCGCACCACCATCGGCTGGAAGGGATTGATCAACGATCCGCACCTCGACGGTTCGCAGGACATCGAAACCGGTTTGAAAATCGCGCGGCGGCTGTTGCTCGACATCACCGGCCTGGGACTGCCGGCGGCGACGGAATTTCTCGACCCGATTGTGCCGCAATACACCGCGGACCTGGTGACGTGGGCCGCGATTGGCGCGCGCACCACGGAATCGCAGACGCACCGCGAAATGGCCAGCGGCCTTTCGATGCCCATCGGCCTGAAGAACAGCACCGACGGCAGCCTGCAGACGGCGATTGACGCCATGGGCGCGACGCGGCATCCGCACAGTTTTCTGGGCATTGACCAGGACGGCGTCACGGCCATCGTGCGCACGACGGGCAACCCGCACGTGCACGCCGTGTTGCGCGGCGGACGCGCCAAGACCAATTATGACGCCGCGAGCATCCGCGCGGCGGAGGAAAAATTGAACGCGGAAAAACTGCCGCCGGTGCTGATGGTGGATTGCAGCCATGCGAACTCCAGCAAACAATTCGCCAAGCAGGAGGACGTGTGGCACAGCGTCATCCAGCAGCGCGTCGAAGGCACGCGCCCGCTCATCGGCCTGATGGTCGAGAGCAACCTCAGCGAAGGCAGCCAGCCGATTCCGAAAAACCTGAAGGACCTGCGTTACGGCGTGTCGCTCACGGACTCGTGCATCGGTTGGGAAACCACCGAACGAATGCTCCGCTGGGGCTACGAAGCGTTGGGGAAATTAAAAGAGAATGAAGAAGTCAGAAGTCAGAAGTCAGAATGATTTTTGTCTCTTCATTCTTCATTCTGCCTTTTGCATTCCCGGGTTACGGCCAGATCCAGGTGAAGGGAAAACTCAGCCGATAGAACTGCAACGGGCCGGAAACCGGAACAAAGACTGATAGCGTGGTATTGGTGCTGCTGAAATTGATCACGGACGTCCAGTTCGTCAGCGCAAGATTCGTGCTGCCAATTACGATGCCATCCAAGCCAATCGGCACGTTGGTTATGTCCAACCGGTTGCTGCCACCAAGCGATGCAATCTTGCTGAATTGCACCGGCGCAATGAGCTGCTTGGCAACACCAGCCATGATTGCATGAACCTTCGCAGTCGGGTCTATCTTATCCCAAAAAATGTAATTTGCACCCGGGCCATTCAAGGACAGATCCATCAATGAATTATCATCAAGTGCATCAATGCTTTGCCCACCAGAAAGAACGTTAGTTACTCCATAGGAGGCAGGATTCGCCAAAATATTGTCGAGTAGGGAGAAAAAGTCCGGCTCATAAATTTGAAGGCCGGGACACGAGACCATGGCGTTGCTCAAGATGGGGCCGAAAGCGGTGTTGAAATTAATCACCATTTGGCGGATAAAAATTTTACTGGCCGCAGGGTAAGTATTGAAATACGGAATCTCCGTAATATCCACAGCGTTCGGCATGACCAGTGTGCGGACACCTTTGGCATAAAGATTAGTGATGGCTATGAAATGGTTTGAGACCGATTGATTGATGGCATTAGTCCACTGGGTTATATTTGTACCGTAGAAAGGGTAAATTGTTGTTCCCACGTCATTAACAAAATCGGCGTCATTAACCCAAACGATGAACAAGGCGTTTGATGCATTCGCAGGAGCAGTAAAATTGCTGACATTCGTCACCAGAACAGGACTGAAATCACCAAAGAACGACCAGTTATTGCTGGAGTAGAACCAGTTGGTGCTAGAAGCGGACAGGTTGGTGTATGACACCTGGTTTGCGATATTATTGGAGTACCAATAGTTATTGGTCAGTCCCAGTTGCTGTGCCAGCAGTTCAACCCACACCCGGCCATTACAACGACGCAGACCGTAATAAGGCAATAAGCCAGCCGAAGGATTATTTGTGGTGGTGGAAACGCCGTCGCCAAAAATGTAGAGGGAGGTGAATGCGGCCTGTGCCCGAGGAACGCCAAGTCCAAACAGCAAAATACACAATGTGAACCAAATGAAACCTTTCACACGTCATGAGTTTAGCTTTACACCAGACCAAAGTAAAGACGGCAATCAGCGGACAGAGAAGGATACGGCGGAACTCGCGGGTTCTTTCCCGGGAATAATGGAAATTTGCTGGCGCGACGCGAAACGGCAGGTAATCTGCTGGCTCAGGCGTTCCTACGGTGTTCGTTCAGCGGTTAAACCAAAAAACGGCAAACATGAACCGACGCAATATTCTGAAACCATGTCTGAAAAATCGTAGGAGCCGACGTAAGGAGGCTTATTCTGGTCAAAACGGGACGGCTGCCGAAAGAAGTTTGAGCCTCGTCACCTCGGCTCCTACAATGATCGAATATTCCAAACACGCTCTGAGATTTCTGGCGATCATCATCTCAGGCATTTCGGCCTTGAATGTTTCGGCGAACGGTTTCGGGCTGGCCAGCCAGGATGCCTTTGCGACCGCCCGGGGTGAAGCGTTTGCCGCCACGGCGGATAACGCGTCGGCCATTTACTACAATCCCGCCGGCATCACCCAGCTCGCGGGCAGCCAACTTCGCAGCGGACTTTACAGTATTTATGTCGACCCAACTTTCCAGCCGCCGAACACGCAGCCGAATGCAGGCCAAACCTATACCATCGGCAAACACTTTAATTTCATTCCGCAGACTTTTTTTACACACTCGTTTGAAAACTTTCCCATCAGCGTGGGGCTGGGAATTTATGCGCCTTACGGCGGAAACATGAATTGGCCGCAGAATACCGGCTTTCGTGCGGTCGCCACGTATGGGTCGCTCAAATACTTCAGATTCAATCCTGTGGTAGCGTTTAAGTTGGCGTCCAATCTTTCCATCGGCGGCGGCGCGATGGTGGATTATGGGAAGATTGATCTGGAATCGGGGCTTTCCAGCTCCACACGATTTCCTGACTTCTTTCGGTTCAAAGGCGACGGCTGGAGTGTAGGGTATAATCTGGGTGTGCTCTGGCAACCGATTGAACAAATATCCTTCGGTGCGACTTTTCGCAGCGAAACCCAGTTCACCATGAAAGGCCACACCGAATTCGAACAGTTGACGGCGGGAATACCTGACACAACTCTGCCCGCGCATGCAGACTTTACATTCCCATTAACGGCGGTTTTTGGCATCTCCTACCGGCCCACACCAAAATGGAATTTTGAATTCGACGCTGACTACACGGATTGGAACAGCTTTGGAAACACAACTATTTACCAAGAAGGAAGCGTTCCTTTCGGTGGAACGCAGAACCCACTGGTAACCTTCAATTGGCAGCCGAGCTGGATTTATGAATTTGGAGTGACGCGGTATTTCGACAACGGCTGGCATGTCAGCGCTGGTTATGTTTTCAACGAAAACTCAGTACCGAATGCTTATTACACTCCACTGGCAGCGGACATGGACCGGCATTTTTTCAGTGTTGGCACCGGATACCAAGGCAAACGATTCGATTGCGACATTGCCTACCAATTCGGCTACGGCCCGGCACACACGGTTACTGGCAGCACACCATCATCGCTATCTGGAGTAAATTCCAGTCAGACCGCCGACGGCAAATATGATTTCATCAGCCATGCCGTGATGGTGACGGTGGGAATGCATTTTTGATTCGCCGGAAAGAGACGGCGAGTTGTTCTACCTGGCAATCAGATCAAACTTCTGGAGCATCTCCGTGAGCAGGGCGTTGAATTCCGCCGGCTGCTCGAGCATGAGCCAGTGGCCCACGCCGTCCATGAGGCGGTAATCGGTTCGCGGCGAGAGCGAGCGGATGTGATTTTCGTCGTCGGCGTTGCACATCGGGCCGTTGGCGTTGATGACGAGCACGGGCACGGACACCGGTTTCAGGTCCCAATCCGTCTGGTCCGGACCGAACATTCCCTCCATGGCGCCGAACATCACGCTTTGCGGCGTGGTGAGCATTTCGGACAAAACCCGGTCGCGCAAGGCCTCGGTGCCGGGCATGGGAAACATCCGGCCGAAAAACCGGCGGGTGTATTCGCGATACTCCGGCGCGCGAAATTGGGCGATGAATTGTTCGGCCTCGGCGAGCGCCACCCGGGGCCGGCGCAGGAACCCGTCCACCACGACCAGCGCGGCGACCTTCTCGGGCGCCTGTTCATGGACGCGGTAGATGACGGGGCCGCCCATGCTGTGGCCGATGAGCGTGGCCCGGTCCACCCCGGCGTCGCGCATCACCGCGAGCACGGCGCCGGCGAAATAATCCATGTTATAAGCCGCGGGCCGCTTGTCGCTCAGACCATGGCCGGGAAGGTCAATGAGCACCAGCCGCGCCTGGTCCGCGAACGCGGGGATCTGCTCGCGCCAGAAACCGAGATTGCCGGCCCAGCAATGGACGAAAACAATCGTGTGCGGGCCGTCGCCCACGGTGACATAGTGGATTTTGTTGACGCCGAACTGGATGGAATGCGATTCGCTGTCGGCCAGCGTTCTGGCCTTCGACGCGGCGGCGAAGCCGGTAAAGGCGGGTAAAGCCGCGGCGTTGAGGGCGAAGCCGATTGTTCTCATCATAACCAAAGCGTCCTTATCGCAGTTGACCGGGTGATGCTAGGCATATCCAAAAATGTCCGCAACGGTTGATTGCGCGGGGTGGGGCCGGCCACGGTAAAAGCGCGGACTTTCCTCCGCGTTCCCGTCCATTCATCAAGCCGCCGCCCGCTGGTACCCGTTATCATTATTTCGATACGATGCCTGTCTTGTAACAAGACAAGCATCCGGTTTTGCCTGGTCCGATCCAAACCTGACAGGACATTCGTGTCCGATCAGTGTGGGTTGACCTAAGCAATGGCGGTGCCAGTTGCAACCGCGGAGAATCGATTTGTTTTGGCGCAAAAAATGTTCATTCTATCCGCGAATGAGCCATGCTTCCAACGGACTGGGAAATGGGAACGGACACAAGGCGAACGGTCTGTTGCCGCCCCCCCAAAAACCGGCCGGGCCGCCGGCCGCGGTTGGGTCGGCCTCCGGGGTCAAGGAAAGCCGGGTCACGTTTCAAACCTCCGATGGTCTGGAGCTGCGCGGCACGCCCGTGCGGGTCACCCGCCACCACGTGGTCTGCGAATTTTATCGTCCGGACGTCGTCCCGCAACTTTCCGAAGCCCTGCCCAAATTTCAGATTGTGCTTCAGGGGCGCACGGTCTACTCCGGGCGGGCGGTGGTGTGCAACCTGGTGGATGCCGGCGCCAGGGTCGTGTGCGAGGCAACGCTCGATGAAACGCAATGGACGGACCTGAACCAGATTCTGGCGTTGCAGCAGGAAGGCGAGATCGTCAAGGAATTCAAATCGTTCCTCAAGGATTGGCAGAAATTTTACCGGGTGTCGCCGGAATTCAAAATTGTCATCGCCGACATGCAGACCTTCCTGCATGACCTGCGGTTGTGGCTGGAGCAGGTGGAACTGGGGATCCGGGCCATGGCCAAACCCGAGCGGGAAAAATTCGGGCCGAAAGCCACCCGGGAAATCGCCGGGGTGGTGCTGCCGCTGCTGGACGCGCTCTTTGAAAAATTCGAGGACATCGCCAGGGGGCTGGCGGAGGACCAAAAAAACGCCCATGCCCGCTACATGCAGCAGCACCTGCATCCCCTGATTCTGGCCGCACCGTTCGCGCGGCGCACCTTTGAAAAACCCCTCGGTTACGCGGGCGATTACGAAATGGTCAACATGATCGCCCGCAACGGTTTTGAAGGCGACTCCTTGTTCGGCCAGATCGTCCACCACTGGTTTGTCCAGCAACCGCCGGCGGCGGCGCATCGGAACCGGCTGAAACATCTCACCGAGCGGATTGAACTGGAAGCCTACCGCGTCGCCCGCGGCGGCGGCACGGCGCGGGTTTTCAACTTTGCCTGCGGCCCGGCGGTGGAGGTGCAGAATTTTTTCCGCTCCTCCTTCAGCGAAAA
>Ga0265316_10001860_pt1 | contig 22199 bp, 18 predicted proteins | sample 4522metaG_FD_202092 | JGI IMG/M metagenome (GOLD analysis project Ga0265316, IMG submission 202092) | Rhizosphere microbial communities from Carex aquatilis grown in University of Washington, Seatle, WA, United States - 4-5-22 metaG | ecosystem: Host-associated > Plants > Roots > Rhizosphere >... | reverse complement strand
TGGCAGAAAAATGTAGTGCTGATATACACATAAGGAAAATATACGGATGCGGAAATTTTCCCCTGTGGCAACTCTAATAATAATCCTTGTTGAGTATTATCTAATTCAACTCTACTTATTCTCTGATTAAGTAAAAATTGATGGATAATCGGTACACTTGCCACATTTGAACCTTTGTAATAACGATCTAAACCCACGGGGAGTTCTTTTTCGATAACAATATACTTAAAGCCAGGATTTTGGGGGTCTCGCATAAGGCATTTTCTTCTTTCCCTTTGCAATAGCCTTATGACAGAAGGGCATCTTTTTTGTTTCGTAAGTAACCTTCCTATTACGGGCTTGAAATTAGGATAACTATGGTTAATCAAATTCAACACGCCCCAATCATTAAAGATAACTTCGCAGAAAATACTTTTCTTCTCTAGCAACTTAAATAATGCCTCCACTTTTGCTAAACCATCATTGGTTATATAAGGCGTAACTACGGATAGGCTCAATTTAAGTTTTTTTGCATAGGCTACGGTTTCTTCAAACGAAGTAAGAGAAGGTAACATTCGTTCACAAAATTCATTGCCAAAATAAAGGCGGCTGTAGCTTGTTCCAGCGTATCTTAAATCTTTCGTGCGTGTAATGAAAATTGCTTTTTCCATATTACGACAGCACTCCCGGATAATAACAATTATTGCCTGTACATTTATTCTTATGTTTAAAGTTTTCCCGGTATAACCGCTGCGCCTTATTAATGTAATCTCGCTTGCTTATCTTTTTATTATTTCTTAAGATATCCAAGCAGGATCGGATGAACTTTGTGTTCGTCAACCTGCTTTCTGGATTACCTTGCCTTCCTATAATCTTCAGAGAAACAACATTGATGCGATTTATGTAATACAATGCACATGCGCCACATGCTATATTATCTATCAAATGTTTAAGAAAAATCGGCTTTATCAACGGATTATTTATTTTCTTAAAACTGGTATCGTAGGCTTGAACCGAGTATTTAAGACAGCATGCGTCACCAGCTATTTCAGAATCATATACGCTAAATATGGTTATTTTTTTATTCTCACTCAAATTCTTATGCTTAATATATTCCTGCGAATCTACGGCATAAGTATGAAGATAAGTACAGAAGCCATCAATGTACGCACATAGAGTATTCAGGATAAATACTTCGAATTCTATATCTACGGCGCCCCCGGAAAGGGTTTTCATCGAGTCAAGAGTCGTCTGACGATCTAAAATTATTCGGCTTGCTCCAAGGCGCCTATAAAAATCTACGGCCTGTGAATTAAACGCTGTGCCTCCGGTAGAAATATGAATTTTCTTTTTGGTGCCCCTTTCCTTCAGAGTCAACAATAGCCCTATATCTGCAACAATAAAAGCATCAAAATTTATTGTTTCAACCTGGTCAATTATTTTGAGCAACGAACGATACTGCGCGTTTACATATAGTCCGTTCAAAACAAGATAGACAGGAGTATTTTTCTTGTGCGCTAAATCCACCGCGCCTTTTAGTTCTTTTAAATCTGTGAAATGACTCCCTTTGCCTTTACGTTCAAATTCAAGATCCGTATACTTTCTCTTCCATTCCGCAGGCACATAACCGCAATACAACTCATTCGCTCCTGCCTCAATTAAAGAATTTACCTCTTCTTTCTCCCTGAATGGACTGGCAATCTTCAGCATAATTTATTTTTCATATTCTGATTATAGTACTGTTTCAAAAAATAAGGCGGGCGTATCCTGTTAAATTTTTCATTGTAAAAATTACAAATTGGCATTTCCGTGTCATCGCACGACAACATCCCTAATCTATATGTCCATATTATAGCTACAATAACTTGCCTTAACAAGAAATTCTTGGATTCAGATATAGTGCCCCTATGTGACTTTTTATGAATTTAAAAACCGTTATATCTTTGAAGATTCGGGAATTTAACATAGTAAGGCGCGAGCATGATAGAGATCCTTAGTTAAATTTTGGCAACGAAGAAAACGCTTAAAAGTGGTAGTTTCGTAGGGAAACAATGCTCTAACTCTTTGAAATATAAGGACAAGGAAGAAAGTTAATAAATTAAACTAGCCGGGATTTTATGCATCTATCCCTTTTAGAATAAAGAAAAACTTACTGGTAGCCCCAACCGGATTTGAACCGGTGTTTATAGGCTGAGAACCTAGCGTCCTAGACCAGGCTAGACGATGGGGCCGGATATTAAGTAAAATAATACCATAATTCTATGGCCGGTCAATAATTATATTGACCGCCCAGGGGTTTTATGTTTTAATACCTACAAATGTCGATAAACACTGGAATAGGCATAAGCAAAAATCGCGACGCTCTCCAAGCCGCGGGAGAAGCAATACACCAGGCGCGCATGAACTTGCTTTCGGATAAAATTGACCTGGCCCTGGTTTTCACATCAAACGACCTTGCGCACTCAACCGTCCTAAAGACCATACGTAACAGTTTACCCGAAGAAACTCCTATTTGCGGCGCTGCCAGTCTCGCTATAATTACCAATGAAGAAGAAGTATTGAAACACGGCATGATCGTTGTGCTGTTCAGTTTCCCTGAAACTATTTATTTTAACCCTGCTTTTATTGAAAATATCTCGATGAAAACCCCCTTCTCTGCCGGAGAAGAACTGGGAGATAAATTGTCGTTTGGATTCAAGAATATCCGCAGGGATTTCGGGGTCATTTTCTCCGACGGGCTTATCCGCGATGCTTCCGCATTTTTAAGCGGATTACAGGGCAAGCTCGGATCAAGCTTTCCCTTAGCCGGAGGATGCGCTTCAGACAACTTAAAACTGCATAAAACCTATATATATTACGACAATTCCATGCCTTCTGACTCTGCTTGCGGTTTGATTTTCGGAGGAAAACTTAATTTCGGTATAGGGATCAAACATGGCTGGAAACCATTGGGTAAAATGCGCTTGATCACTAATTCAAACGCGAATGTGGTTTATGAAATTGATAACCAGCCTGCGGCAAAGATCTACGAAGAATATTTTTCCCTGAATTTGAACCAATTAAGAAAAGAATTAAAACGCATTTCTATTCTTTACCCTATAGGGATATTTTTAGAAGGTGAAGACGAATATTTATTAAGGAACCTCCTTGCCATCGATGAAAGCGGTGCGCTGATCTTTCAAGGCAGCGTACCGCAGGAAAGCTCAATACGGCTTATGATCGGGTCAAAAGAAAGCTGCCTTGATGCCACCCGGCAGGCGGCTGAAGAAGTAAAGAAAATTTTTCTTGGCCGAAACATAAACTTTGTGTTAATATTTAATTCAGCATCCCGTTATACGCTTTTAAGAAGAGAGGCAGAAAAAGAAGTGCATATTATAAAAGAAGTTCTTGGAAAAAACACCCCTGTGGCGGGTTTTTACACTTTCGGCGAGCAAGCGCCCTTAAAATCCATAAACTATCAAGGTAAGTCTTATTTTCATAATCAAAGTATCACGATTTTAGGGATAGGAGATTAATGCTAACTATCACCATTTTTTGTTTCTCAGGCCTTGTTATCGTCGCGATATTGCTTGTATACAAGATGGAACGGATCAGAGAACAGAAATCATTCATTGATAAGTTGAAGAAATCGCTGGATGAAATGGATGAACAGGCAAAGCTCATTGTCAGAACAGACATGGAGCTTAATAAGGCCCAGGAAGAGCTTGATAAGAAAATACGCAGCCTTTTTGCCTTACAGGGCCTCTCCCGCGCGATGATGACTTCCCTTGAGGAAAACCAGATATTCAGGATGCTCACGGCCGAACATCTTCAGGAATTAGGATTTGAGAATGTGGCGGCTTTCTTATGGAACAGCAAAGAGAGAAAATTTGATTCCCACATAAATATCGGCTATTCGGATGAAGAGATCGAACCAATAAAATCTTACTTAGAAGAAAATAAGGAAAAATACCTGAATTTAATAAAAAGCAACAAAACAATCTCTTCAATTTCCCAAACGGGAGAAGGCGGGTTTGAAGAGAAAATCCCCGTTATTTTTAAAGTAACGCATTTTATAATCTCCTCCGTATCCCCTAAAGAAGGAGACAGCGGGTTCCTTTTTGTGGGTACCAATGATACCGATACCGCTATTAACGAAGGTGATGAAGAACTTATCACGATATTGGCGAATCAACTTGCCCAGGCGCTTGAAAACGCCCGTCTCTTTGATAAAACCTGGAAAGCTCAACAAAGTTTGGAAGAAAAAGTTACCGAAAGGACACACGAATTAACCTCGGCCCTAAAGGAACTGCAGATCGTAAGCCGTCGTAAAAATGATTTCATTTCCAGCGTTTCCCATGAATTGCGCACTCCCTTGACCTCGATAAAAGGTTACGCGGCGATCCTTTTAGCGGGAAAACTCGGCGACCTGCCCCCTGAGATACGCCAGAGGCTGGACAAAATAAACAAACACAGCGATGAACTGGTGCACATGGTTAATGACCTGCTGGATATTGCCCGCATAGAATCAGGCAGGCAGCTGATGAAAAAAGAAGAACTGAATTTAAAACAGATTGCCGAAAAGATCGGGGATCTGTTGGGGGTACAAATGAAAGACAAAGATATTGCTTTTACTATAAATATCTCCGGCGAAGCTTGTTCGGTATCCGCTGACCGCCAGCAAATAGAACGCGTATTCATAAATATAATCGGCAACGCCATTAAATTTACCCCAAAGAACGGAAAAATAGCAGTAAGCTGCCAAGAGTATAAAGACGGTATTCAAATCGATATCTCCGATACCGGTTACGGCATACCGGAGAACGCGCTAGAAGGGATTTTTGAAGAATTTTATCGCGTGGATAACCCCATTAATGATGAAGTAAAAGGAACTGGATTAGGCCTGGCGCTGGTAAAGCATATCGTTGAAGCGCACGGCGGGAAGATCTGGGTAAAAAGCAAATTAGGCTCCGGGTCAACCTTTAGTCTCACTTTACCAAGAACAGGATAAAACTATGTCAGTAAAAATATTGATCGTTGATGACGACCCTGATATCAGGGATATATTGAAACTTACCCTTTCCGAAGAAAACTACGAAATACTTGAAGCGGGTGACGGCGAGGCGGGCTTAAAGATCATCCAATCAAAACCACTTGACCTGGTTTTAATCGATTACAAAATGCCCAAGCTCGATGGACGCCAGTTATGCCGCCTGATAAAAAAAGACCTGCTTCTGCGACACCTTCCGGTCATTATGGTCACCGGAAAAGGCGACATAAACGATAAGGTTGGAGGTATTGATGCCGGAGCGGATGATTACATAGTCAAGCCTTTTGAGCCTAAAGAACTACTCGCGCGCATACGCATGATCATTCGCCGCACCGAACGGGACCTAGAAGCAAATCCTCTTACACGCCTTCCCGGGAACGTTTCAATATTAAATGAACTGCAAAGGCGCATTGACAGCGGCAAACCTTTTGCGGTCTGCTACGCCGACCTTGATAAATTTAAAGCCTACAATGATACTTACGGTTTTGAGCATGGCGACGGCGTTATCAGGGAAACTGCCAGGATATTGATACGCACAACCCAACAACTCGGAAATCCCGAGGACTTCGTAGGGCATATCGGAGGTGATGATTTTGTGGTCATTACCTTGCCTGAAACATCGGATAAATTATGTCAAAATATAATTAAGGAATTCGAAACCACAGTCCCTTCTTTCTATAGTGAGAGAGACCGTAAAAATGGCTACATTATTGCCCACGACCGCAAGGGTAATGAACAAAAGATCCCTCTTTTATCCATATCTATAGGCATCGTTACAAATGAAACCCGCAAAATCGACCATGTTGCCCAAGTTGGTGAGATCGGCGCGGAATTAAAATCCCTCGCTAAGCAGCTTGAGAGAAGCAACTACATCAAAGATAAACGCAAAGACGCAAGATAATAAAAAAGCAAAAAGGGAACGCGCTCCAAGGAGCGCGTCCCCTTTTTATTGCTTACCTATTTTAATGCGCAGGGGGGGAGTTGAACCCCCAAGCCTTTCGGCACAAGCCCCTCATGCTTGCGCGTCTGCCATTCCGCCACCCGCGCGAAATCTTTTATATCAGGGTGATATTATATTTCAGATAAACCCTTTTAGTCAAGGCAAATAAACTTAAGAGCGCGGAAACTCTTTAACATTATTACTAATTTTCTGATTCAATTATGCTGGGCAACTCAGCGATAAGCGTATTAAGGCGTTCAACTTCTTTTCGCATTTTTCCAATTAACTCTATACGCTTTGAATTATCCGCCATATTTTCTTGCTTTAATAGTTCTGAAGCTGTTTGAGAAATAGAAGCTAAAGGTTCGGTTAAACCGGAGGAAAAAGTGGTTAAGATCAAATTCTTAAGCCGTTCGTTTTCTATTTTTGTTTCCGCATCCAGCGCGGACGCGGCAAGTTGCGCTCCTTCAACCGCAAGTGCCGCCTGATTAACAAAGATTTCAAGCATATGGGTCTGTTCAGGGTCCAAAAATTGGTTTTCCTCTCCGGGAAAAACTCCAATTACACCCACTGTTTTCTCGGCTCCAACAAAGGGCAAATAAATACCATTTGAACCCGGCAATGTATCCGTATCTTTGCCTGCGATTTTTTTGTTTTCATATACCCACTCAGCTACGGCAATTTCATTGGCAGACAGGTTTAATTCTTTTTCATCTCCAAAACGAATGACTAATTTTTTTGCAACTGTAGGAACAAAAATAAGTGCGCGGCATTTAAAAAAACCTTCAATGTGCTTTAACGCGATCTTAAAGAGTTCATCCGGGTAGGAGCTTTTAGATAGGTCGCGGCTTAACGCGTAAAGAACATCCATCCTGTCTTCTCTTAAACGCATAGTGATAGTCTGCCGGCGAAGCCGTCCGGTAAGGTATGCAATAGTAAACCCAACCAAAAGCATTACCGAAAATGTTATAAGATACTCAACGTTCGATACAGAAAAAGAATATAGCGGGGGGATAAAAAAGAAATCAAAAAGTACTACGCTCAAGAACGACGCAATGATCGAAAGCCGGCGGCCGAACCGGAAACCAACCCATGTTACCCCGAGGAAATAAATCATTATCAAATTGACGGCAGCTAAATGCGAAGATAAAATCAGATCTACTAAAGTACAAATGGCGACTATTCCTGTTGTCCATAACAAATTCTTCCAAGAAAAATGTGCGATGACTAAAGTTGTTCTTTCGGCGGCTTCAACCTGGGCTTCGGGGCTTAATAAATACAGATCTATGTCCTGGCATTTATGGGCTAATTTATCGATCAACGAACCAAAAATAAGCTCCTGCCATCTTGGCTTTACAGGCTTACCTACTATAATCTTTGTGATATTTTTTGAACGGGCATAAGTAATTAATGTTTCCGCTATTTCCTGGCCGCTAAGAGTAGCAACATGGGCACCGAGTTTCTCCGCGACAAGCAACGTTTCCGATACCCTTTTCCTGTCTTCCGGGCGCAATTGGGAACCGGTCTCAACAAATACTACTGTCCAGTCTACACCTAGATCCGAAGCTATGCGTTTACCTGCCCTGACTAGCCCTAGGGAGTTCGGGCTCGCGCTTATACAGACTAAAAATTTATCACGCGCGCCCCAGATTTTTGAAATGGCATGCGCCTGTTTATATGACATGAGCTTATCATCCACATTATGCGCAGTATAACGCAAAGCCAACTGCCTTAACGCGATCAAATTTCCCGGCTGGAAGAAATGTTGGGCTGCCAGTTCAGCCACTTCGCCAAGATAAACCTTTCCATCCTTAAGGCGTTTCAATAAATTTTCCGTCGGAAGGTCTACAAGTTCAATTTCATCTGCTTTCTCAACTATAGTGTCGGGAACGGTTTCGTGAACCGCTATACCGGTGATCTGAGCCACAAGGTCGCTTGCGCTCTCGCAATGCTGGACGTTTAAAGTAGTGTAGACGTCGATACCTTTATTAAGCAGCTCTTCGACATCCTGCCATCTCTTTGGATGCCGCGAACCCGGGGCGTTGGTATGCGCTAATTCATCTACCAAAATAAGAGCGGGATTCCTTACTAAAGCAGCATCAATATCAAACTCATTTAACGAAACATTTTTATATTGGATGACTTTGGGAGGGAGTATTTCAAGCCCCTCTAAAAGGGCCTCTGTTTCAGCGCGCTTATGGGTCTCTACATAGCCAACAACAACATTGGCTCCTTCTTTTTTCTGTACTCTTGCCGATTCAAGCATTGCATAGGTCTTGCCAACGCCTGCGGCAGCGCCAAAAAAGATCTTAAGTTTTCCGCGATGGGTTTCTTCAGCTTTAACTCTTGCCAAAAGTTCATCGGGATTGGGGCGTTCTTCCATGTTATTCATAATATACCCAATTCAAATTTTGTGCTAATGATTTTTATATCCATCCAGCGCTAAGTTAACTTCCAGCACATTTACCACCGGCTCTCCAATTAATCCTAGAAACCGGCCATAGGTATGCTGTTTAACAATAGCTTGAACTGAATTCTGCGATAACCCCCTTATGCGCGCGATGCGTGGAACCTGATAATTAGCTGCAGCTAAACTGATATGGGGGTCTAATCCGCTTGCTGAGGAAGTAACCAGATCTACCGGCATAGGATTTGTATTGTTCGGGTCAGCTGTTTTTAACGTTTTAATCCGCCCGCTTACCTCATCAATCAAAGCGGGATTGGATGGGCCTATATTAGAACCTGAAGAACTTGACGCATTGTATTGAGGTGAAGTTGCTGAGATGCGCCCCCATAAATATTTAGGATCGTCAAATGTTTGGCCAACGAGAAACGAACCAACAACCTTTCCGTTTCGATAAATACGGCTGCCGTTAGCTTGTTTAGGGAAAACTATCTGGGCAACCACAGTAACAAAAATCGGGTATATAATACCTGCGATCACCGTTAAAACTAATAAAGATAATATAGCGGGTTTTATCTCTTGTTTGAACATGTTTATTCCTTTCTGTATTAAACCAAATGTAATACCACTAAAATCATATCAATTAATTTAATACCTATAAATGGAGCTATAATACCGCCTACCCCGTAAACCAATAGATTATCCCTCAACAGCCGGTTTGCTGACATAGGCTTATAAGGTATCCCACGCAAAGCAAGCGGGATCAAAGCGATAATGATGATCGCGTTAAAGATAACCGCCGATAAAACAGCGCTTGCCGGAGTAGCTAGGTGCATAATATTGAGCGCTCCCAACGCAGGATATGTCCCAATAAAGGCAGCCGGAATGATCGCGAAATATTTGGAGACGTCGTTAGCAATACTGAAAGTTGTTAAGGATCCACGCGTCATAAGGAGCTGCTTTCCGATCTCAACGATCTCAATTAATTTTGTAGGGTTAGAGTCCAGATCAATAAGGTTGCCGGCTTCCTTGGCAGCTTGTGTGCCGGTATTCATGGCAACCGCGACATCCGCCTGGGCAAGAGCAGGAGCATCGTTTGTACCATCACCGGTCATAGCCACAAGCCGTCCGCCTGCCTGCATTTCGCGGATAAGCTTAAGCTTGGTTTCCGGGGTCGCCTGAGCCAGAAAATCATCCATTCCTGCTTCGGCAGATATAGCCGCAGCCGTCAAAGGATTATCTCCGGTGATCATTATAGTTTTAATTCCCATGCGCCGTAATTCCGCAAAACGTTCCTTAATGCCACCCTTTACGATATCTTTTAGCTGGATAACCCCAAGCACATGCTTATGCTCTGATACCACCAGAGGGGTACCGCCTGATTTAGCTATCGATTTGATATTTGATTTTAGGTCCTCAGGGAATAAACCGCCTAATTTTTTCACATATTCTTCTATGGCGTCGGCTGCGCCTTTCCTAATCTGCCTTCCATCACCCAGGTCCACACCACTCATCCTTGTTTGGGCGGAGAAAGGGATGAATTTCGCTTCGAGTTCATGAACATGCCGTTCTCTTATTCCGTATTTCTCTTTAGCCAAAACCACTATGCTTCTTCCTTCCGGAGTCTCGTCAGATAATGAAGCCAGTTGCGCTGCATCTGCCAATGATTCGACACCCACGCCTTCAGCCGCCATAAAAGCTACAGCCTGCCTGTTGCCGAGCGTTATAGTCCCTGTTTTATCCAGAAGCAGCACATCAACATCTCCCGCCGCTTCAACGGCGCGTCCGGATGTGGCTATAACATTAGCTTGTATCATCCTATCCATCCCTGCAATTCCGATAGCCGGCAGCAGGCCGCCGATCGTCGTTGGAATAAGGCATACGAGTAACGCTACCAATACAGTAACCGTAATGGGAACACCGTGGCCGGAAGAAGTTACGCTGTAAATTGAAAACGGCAATAATGTTACCGTAGCTAAAAGAAAAATAATGGTAAATACTGCAAGCAATATGCTAAGCGCGATCTCATTGGGAGTTTTCTGCCTCTTAGCTCCTTCGACCATCGCGATCATACGATCCAAAAAAGTTTCTCCGGGATTCGAACTTATGCGCATCACAATCCAGTCTGAAAGCACCCTGGTGCCTCCGGTAACTGCGCTGCGGTCTCCACCGGATTCACGTATTACGGGCGCGCTTTCGCCTGTTATAGCGCTTTCGTCAACAGAAGCCACTCCCTCTATGATCTCCCCATCCATAGGGATAAAATCTCCCGCCTCAACTAAAACAATATCTTCTTTATGAAGCGTTGATGCAGATACTGTCTCGTAAACAGAACCGTATTTAGGCTTGGAGAGTTTCTTTGCCGGAGTATCTTTTCGGGCTTTTCTTAAACTTTCAGCTTGGGCCTTTCCACGGCCTTCTGCCATAGCTTCAGAAAAATTAGCAAAAATAAGGGTAAACCACAACCACAGGGTTATGGCTAAAATAAAACTTGCAGGCGCTTCTCCTTTGCTAAAGATTGCCTGAAACCATAATCCAGTGGTTAATACGCTTACCACTAATACTACAAACATCACCGGATTCTTGATCTGGTGGCGCGGGTCTAATTTTTTGAACGAATCTATAATAGCCGGACCGACGATGGTTGGTTCAAATAATGATTTTTTGTGTGACCTGTTCATGATATCCTCCGTTAACTAACCGCGTAACATTAAATGTTCAACAATAGGGCCTAAAGCCAGCGCCGGGAAAAAAGTAAGCGCGCCCACTATTAGGACTACCATGACTAAAAATAATACAAAAAGTGGGGTATGCGTAGGTAAAGTTCCCTGGCTTACAGGTACGATTTTCTTTTTAGATAATGAACCCGCAATCGCAAGCGTAGGAATAATAAGCCAGTATCGCGAGAAAAACATTGCCATGGCTAAGGCTATATTGTAGAAGAGATTATTTGCCGAAAGGCCTGCGAAGGCGCTTCCGTTATTATTCCCACATGATGAGAAAGCGTAAAGGACTTGACTCAAGCCGTGCGGTCCGGGATTGGAGATCGCTGATTTTACTTGCGGTAAGACAACCCCTAAAGCCGTCCCGGTAAGGACGAACATATGCGGAATTAAAAGTATGAGTGCAGCCATCTTCATTTCATAAGATTCGATCTTTTTACCTAAATATTCAGGCGTCCTGCCGACCATAAGCCCGGATATAAAAACAGCCACAATTACAAATGCGAGCATGCCATACAAACCGCATCCAACACCGCCAAACACAACCTCTCCTAACTGCATAAGCCACATTGGTATTAAGCCTCCAAGAGGCATGTAAGAGTCATGCATTGAATTTACCGAGCCGTTAGCGACAGCGGTTGTAGTAGTTGCCCAGATGACGGAATTGGCGATCCCGAAACGGGTTTCTTTCCCTTCCATATTACCGCCTGGCTGAAAAATGCTTGCGTGCTGGTCAATCTTTAATTTATCAAGAAGAGGATTACCGGCTTGCTCAAAGTGCATACATATCCAAAGGCACGGGATAAAGATAACGAACATAGCCGCAAGAATGGCCCATCCCTGGCGCCTGTCCTTAACCATATATCCAAAGGTATAACATAAAACTGCCGGTATAAGAATAATGGCAAGCACTTCTAATAAGTTTGACAGCGGTGTAGGGTTTTCAAGCGGATGAGCGGAATTGACATTAAAAAAACCTCCTCCGTTACTCCCTAATTGTTTAATTGCTATCTGCGAGGCGGTGGGGCCGACAGCGATAATTTGCTCTGTCACAGCTTTTCCGTCCGCATCCTTAGTCAATTGAACTAGTGTAGCTTTTATGCTTGGCCTAAATGTCTGGACAACACCTTGTGACACAAGAAACAAAGCCAGAACTATCGATAACGGAATAAGGATATAGAGAGTTGATCTGGTCATATCAACCCAGAAATTGCCGATGGTATTCACCTGTTTTTGAATGAACCCTCTGATCATAGCCACTAGTACTGCCATACCTGTAGCTGCGGAAAGAAAGTTTTGCACCGTCAACGCCACCATCTGGGTAAAATAACTTAAGGTTGTTTCACCGCCATAGTTTTGCCAGTTTGTGTTACTGGCGAAACTTACTGCTGTATTAAAAGACAAATCTGGCGGTACAGGTGGCATAGCCATGGGGTTTAATGGAAGGTGTGCCTGAAAACGCTGGATCGCGTAAACTACCGTTAAACCTATAATATTAAAAAGTATAACTGCAAAGGCATATTGCTTCCATGTCATCTCTCTTTGAGGGTCAATGCCCGAAAGTTTATAGGTCCACCTTTCTAAAGGCGCGAACCATATGTTAAGGACAGCGTTCTTACCTGTATATATGCGCGCCATATAAATCCCAAGCGGCTTAATTAAAATAAGCACCGCAAAAATAAATATAAAACTTTGGATAAAATTGTTCCAGTTCATTAAAATACCTCCGGTTTTAAAAGTGCCACTAAAAGATAGGCAAAAATAAGAACTGAAATAAACGCGCCAACCCAATAGATAAAAGTCATAAGAACCTCCCTATTATTAAACTTTATCGCATAAGATAATGAAACCAAAAGATAACAACGCAAGGATTAATATTATCGCTATAAAAATAATATCCATTATATACCTCCCCTAATATTTTAACGGTGGGCTAGCGCAAAACCAACTACAAGATAAACTATTAATATGGTACATATAGTCACGCCGACCCAATAAACCTTATTTTTCATATTTGCTCCTTTTTTGGCACAACTTGCCACCCATAAAATAGAAAACCAGAGAATGATTTCTCTGGCTACATTCTCTCGAAATATGGGCTTACGGAGTTAGCTGTCGGGCTCGGGATGAGTGTCCCTAATTTATATTCTAAATATTCGCCCCAAGATCTTGCCTTCAAGATCAATCTTGGTTCCTCCGCTCTTTCTCTAATCCCGCATATATTAAAAGAGGCAGGATTAAAAGAGATTAAGCATGTTTTTTAAAGTATAACTAAAAAAATCACTTTGTCAATACTTTTTTGTTAAAGCCATCTTTTAAAAGTACGCAAGACATCCCCAGCCATGAAATAAAAGTAGCCCAAAAAATAAATGAACCTTGTTTTAAGGCGCTTACACCTATCAGGCAGGTGGACAAAAACATAACGGAAGTCAAAATCAGCAAACCTTTTTTTTCTGCATTGGATGATCCCGGGCTGGATATATAATTTAACATCATAAAATAAATTACAAATAACCATGCCCAAGTATAATAAATACAGTATAGCGGGATGATCAAAGCCAAGATCAGGAAAACGGCTAAGCCTAACCCTTCTGAGGTGGGTTTCGGGCGTTTCCAGACCGCCAGGCACGATAAAAAAACAATAACTGCCGAGAAAACCTTAATAATAATGTGGACTAATTCGGGAGAAATGGAATATTTAAAAGTTTCGGTATGCCCAGATACAAACATCCTGCCAATGGCACTGGGCAAGGATTGGCTACTAACCCTTAGATCAATGTAGGAAGCATAGGAATTTGCAAGCATAAAAGGCTTGAGTGAAGAATCAAACCACTCCTTGAGCAGGAAATTATTAAAATTAAAACCCCAGATCAATGAGGGGCCAATAATAAATACGGCCAATGCTCCGGCAATAAAACTTAAAACAAATCTGCCCCTGCTTTTTATTAAGAGGTACAGTGTAAAGAACAATAAAGGAATATATATTGTCAGCCCGATGCAAAGTGAAATAGCGGATAACAGCATTTTCTTTCTTTCAAACAACAAAATAGCCAGCAATACGAAAAATAAAGCAATCAATTTATTCTGACAATTTGACAATTCATAGCCGATCAAAGGAAGGCTCATTAGAAAACCTATTTTCAGGTTTCTCCAGCTGACAGAAGACGGCAATGAAGAGGCAAGTTTTAATAATATGAGCGCGCTGAATATTAAGGCCAGTATTTCAGCGCAATACCAGGCAAGGATCGACGGAATAATACCCTCAAATTGAAAAGGAGCGGCCATCTTGCTCTTTAGCAGGAAAGGATATTCTAAGATCGTGATCCCGGGCGCATACCGGAAGATCGTACGGTTAGGGTCAGTGGGATTTTCATACGGGGATTTTTTCTGCAACACCTGTTCAACACCGAATAAGCCTACCCTTAGGTCCCTGCCATCCCTGCGGCAGGCAACGATCGCCATAGCCGGAATGAACATCGCTATTATAATCCCAAATATAATATTAAAACTGACTATCCTCTTAAAAGCCCGCATTACCTTCTCCAAATTAAAAATTAGGGACGGTTCTCAAGTTGCAACTACACTGTCCCCTATCAGGGGACAGTGTAAGACTAAGTTGAGAACCGTCCCTAATTTATTAAAACTCTATAACGGCGTAATGGTGCCACCCGTTGATGCAGTATAAGTAACCGAGCCGGTTGTTCCGAAGGTTATCGGAGTTGCTACAAAAGTATAACCGCTTGAGGTCAAGGTACACGCATAGTTATACCCCTGGACTGATGATGAAGTTCCAGTAGCATTAACACAATAACTACCGGCTGAACCAATAAAATCAACCAACCCCGGGCTAGATATAGCTGTGGGGTAAGCGCCGCTTTTGCTGGCGGAATAAGTTTCAGCTGCAGTTGAAAGAGACCTGAGCGTTGCTTTTGCCGCTGCTTCATTAGCGGTTCTTCTTGCAGCTAAAAGATTGGGAATAGCTATAGCTGCCAGAAGTGCGATAATAGAAACAACAATCATTATTTCAACAAGCGTAAAACCTTTTTTTTCCATTTTTCTCCTTCCCATTTTATGCCATTCGCATAAAATAAGGCAACAGGAACCTTTCCTGCTTTTTTGTTTATTTTAAATATGCCTTGATAATTTTTTGCTCTTTAACCGGCTTATCTGAAGCGCCAACGGCGGTATTTTCTATCTTTTGGACGACATCATAACCAGAAATAACCTTCCCGAATATAGTGTGGTGCATATTCAGCCAAGGGGTCTTGGCGCAAGTGATAAAAAACTGACTCCCGTTAGTACTAGGCCCGGAATTCGCCATAGCTAATATACCGACATCGTCAAATTGCACCGCCGGGCTAACCTCGTCTTCAAACGGCTTTTTCCAAATTGATTCACCGCCCATTCCGGTTCCGGTAGGATCCCCGCCTTGTATCATGAAACCTTTTATGACCCTGTGGAATATTAGCCCGTTATAATACCCGCTTTCCACCAGCTTGCTGAAATTCTCACACGCCTTGGGTGCCACTTCGGGCATAAGTTTGATCTCAATAATGCCTTGATTGGTCTCTAAAACAACGTTTTTATTATCCATAGCAAAAGTCCTTCCGTTAATACCACTAATGAATATCCCAGAAATTAAAACCACTGCCCCTACAAACAACTTTTTCACCACTTACTCCCTCCTTTTTATTTTCAAGCCATTTTACCTTATTCATAAACTATACGCAATATAAATAAGTACAGAAAATCATAGTTTCACCAATTCGTAATCAAAGTTACCCAGCCCAAGCTGCTGGGCGTATTTAAGTTGAACCATGCCGTCGCGGTTTGGATGAAGTTCTTTAAAGATATCCCGGCCGCACGATGAATTCACCAGATCAAAACTTGCTTTGTCCACACTAACAGGATCAAGTGATGCCAATATTCCGACATCAGGCGTAACGCGTGGGTCGTCCTTTGCCAGGCAATCACATTCTTTAGTTATTTTAACGGCAAAATTAAAGTATGCGCAATTCTTTTTACCTCTTAAAACAGCATAAGCATATTCAACCATCTTTTCGGAAAGTTTTTCTCCTCCTGATTCCCAATTTACATCTATAGCAGTAAAAGGGCATACTGCTATACAGCTTGCGCACCCGATACATTTTAAGCCATCAATGACCGATTTATTATTTATAATGCGGATTGCCCCCGCCGGGCAAACTTTTTCGCATGAACCACAACCGGTACACTTACCCTCATAGACAACTGGAGAAACATCAGAATGCTGCATAAGTTTTCCCGCCCTCGCAGCGCACCCCATGCCAATATTCTTCAGGCTTCCCCCAAAACCAGTCATCATATGGCCCTTAAAATGGGTTACCGCAACGATTGAATCCGCGTCAACAAAAATCCGGGCAAGTTTGGCCGTACCTATGAATTTCTTATCAATCTTTACATCCGCTATATTCTCTTTTTTGGTATCATCAGGAATAACGATCTTAGCCCCGGTCGATTCTTTTGTAAACCCGTGTTCTGCTGCAAGGTTTAAATGATCTTTGGAATTCGTCCTCCTGCCACGGTAAAGCGCATTCGTATCAGAAAGGGATACACTCGAGCCTTTATTTTTTATCCCATCGCAGATTATACGCACATAATCTGGTTTTACAAAACCTGTATTGCCGTCTTCGCCAAAATGGATTTTGACTGCCACCTTATTATCTTTACGGAGAAAACCCAGAATATTACTCTTCTCAAGTAAAGCTTTCAATTTAAGAGAAACAACGTTGGTATCATCTGTGCTGTTAACGGGTATAAAATATACCTTACTCTTCATGTCTTTCCTCCTCACCTAAAGGATAACTAAAATTATTATAACACTCTCACCAATTCAATAATCTCATGAATGATCAATTGTGGTTTTTCTCTTTTGATCTCTGCAAGCGTACTTGATCCAGTAGTAACAATAACCGTCCTGACCCTGGCTCTCCTGCCTGCCTGAGCATCTATAGTCATATCCCCAATATACAAAGCTTCATCTGGTTTTAAGTAAAATTTCATGATGATCTTCCGGAGTATCTCCGGATTGGGTTTGCCGTGTTTTAATCTGTCGGAGCAAAGACAATAATCAAAATATTTTTCTATTCCTAAATGCCGGATCAATATTAAAGAGAACTTGGTGGGGCGATTACTGGCTACGGCCAGCTTATAGCCTTTTTTCTTAAGATAATTCAATACGTATTTAACGTTAGCGAACAAATGAGAATATTTGAGTAAAGCTTTTTTGTGGTGGGCCCGGTATAAAAAAATGGCCTTTGGCATATCCCTCTTTTTTATAAACGGGGCTAAAAGCTGCTTATCACCCCATCCCACTGCCCGGCGTATAGTCAAATCGTCTTTTTTTGGAAGCCTAAGTTTTTTCAAAGTATAATTAAAGCTTCTGATGATCGCAATATAAGCATCAACTAATGTCCCGTCCAGATCAAAAATAACCAACTTAATATTATTCATTGCGGTAGAACTCCTTCATCATCTCAAGAAATGCTTTATCCGGCTGCGGACGCTTTCCGATAATATCTTCCAGCGAAACATCATCAAGGTTATCCGCGCAGGCATTTTCGGTGTCGACTAATTTACTTAAAATATCCCCTTCTTCTAAGAACCGGGATACCGTTGTGAATACCGAACCACCGGCATCAAAATAGCTACGGGGAGACCTGTCGATATGAGGTTTTAACAAAAATAGATTTTCTTTTGCGCGCGTTACCGCCACATAAAAAAGCCTGCGTTCTTCCTCAAGCGCGTCCTTATCTTCCAATGAAAGATAAGACGGCAGATGCCCTTCAGCCACATAGATAACGAACACCGTGTGCCACTCCAGCCCCTTCGCAGAATGAATTGTTGATAGTACAAGGGGAGAATCATCTTTATCCCTGCTGCCCGCTTCAATGATATTCCTCTCCGGAGGCTCGAGCGCCATATCCGTTAAGAACTGTTCCAAAGATTTATACCTTGAAGCAATGCGCTCCAGCGAATCCAGGTCATTAAGGCGTTTATTAAAATCGTCATATTTATCTTTAAGAAGGGGCTGGTAATATTTTAAGAAAATATGGATTATCTGCGCCGGATCCTGCTTCTGCTCGTCTATTTGATTTAATAATTCCAAAAGTTTTCCCAGCCCTTCGATTTTGTCGATAAACTTCGAGCCTAACGCAAAACCGGAATTGTTTATCATCAGCTCAGCAATGATGCGTTCAGCGGTCTTTGGCCCTACCCCTTTAAGTAATAAAAGCGCGCGATGCCAACTTACCTGATCAGAACGGTTATGTATTATCCGCAAATAAGATATTACGTCTTTAATATGCGCTGCCTCGACAAATTTTTGTCCCCCGTATTTGACAAAAGGCACGTTCCTGTTCGCTAATTCTATCTCCAAATCATGCGAATGCCAACCGGAACGGAAAAGTACCGCTATCTCTTTAAGCTCAACTCCTTCCTCCCTTAATTCGAGAACCTTATCCACGATATATTTTGATTGCGAATTTTCATCTTCGGCATCAACAAAAACAGGAAGCTTTCCGCCTTGTTTTTTTGTATAAAGATTCTTCTCGAATTTCTCTTCAGAAAAACGGATCACCTCATTAGTCATATTCAGTATGGGCTGGGTCGAGCGATAGTTCTCCTCCAAAGTAATGATCTTTGCGTCCTTAAAGATTTTCGGAAAATCCATGATATTTTTGAAATTTGCCCCCCGGAAAGAATATATGCTCTGTGAATCATCGCCCACAGCCATAATATTCTTATGCTCACAGGCTAATAAACAAACGATGTACGCCTGCAGCTTATTGGTATCTTGGTATTCATCCACCATAATGTATTTATATTTATCTGATAACCTGAGGCGCACATCGTCATGCTTCTCCAGCAGATTCTTTAGATAAACCAACAAATCATCATAGTCCAGAAGGGATTTGGAATATTTATATTTAGCATATTCGCTGTTGATCTTCTTTATCTCATCCGTCCATTCCATGAATTGCGGATACTCATCATAGATCACTTCATCAATGGGCGCGGATTTATTTACGCTAATGGATATTATCTCCATTAGCGCTCTCTTTCTGGGGAAACGCTTATCCTGCTTATTAAACGCTAATTGTGTACGGATAAGGTTTACCACATCCTCGGAATCAGAACGATCAAGGATCGTAAAAGCATTGGAGATCCCGAGAAGCTTGGCATATTTTCTCAAAATGCTGTTTGCGAAAGAATGGAATGTTCCTCCAGAAACCTTTCTACACCTTTCATCCAGCAGCGTTGATGCGCGCGTAAGCATCGCTTCCGCGGCTTTGCGGGTAAAGGTAAGCAAGAGTATCTCTTCGGGCTTTATGCCTTGCTCGACAAGAAAAGCGACCCGGTAAACCAGCGTGCGGGTTTTTCCGCTGCCCGCTCCGGCGATAACCAGATATTGGCCCTGCGTTGATTCCACAGCCTCAAGCTGGGCTGCATTTAATTCATTCTTATAATTTATTTTTTTCATTTTTTGATCAAATTCCCGCCTGCCGGAACCGTTGCTTCTGGGCCTTCGGATCGTTGTGGAGAAATAACAAAGTCGTCAATTACATTTAACCCGGCATCGATGACTTTTACCGTTAAGTAACCATTTTCTGCTGATAGCAAACAAAAATGATACGCCTTAACGAATTTCTTAAGATACGGGCTCGATAGATTGCGATCCAAAAGATACGACCCGCCTCCCCCTGTGACAATAAAATCGATCCCATGGTATTTAAACCGTTGGTAGTTGTGGTTATGCCCGGAAAATACCGCGCACACCCCATATTCTTCAAACAAAGGAAGCAAGATGTGCTTTAACTGTTTCTCATCTTCAGGATGAGGCCCGACGCTGAAAATAGGATGGTGAAAAAATGCTATCTTGAACTTAATTCCCGGGCTTACTTTCCGCAAATCAGATTCCAGCCAACGATATTGTTCTGAATTATTCTGGATATTAGAATTGCTATCCAAGACGATAAAATGAATCCCCTCTTTTTCAACTGAATACCAGCGCTGGTTATGGATCCGCGGAAAATTTTTAAAATAGAGAGGCGAATCATACTCATGGTTACCAAGCGCGGGATAATATTCAGTAGTATTCAGGAGAGGGGAGGCGATGCGGTTAAAGATTTGCCACTGTTCGGGATCATTGCCGTCATTTACAATATCCCCCACCCTGAATATTACGGAAGGCTTAAATCGCAAAATAGCTTTTACAACGCGCTCCTGAGCAGATTCATTAAACTGGCTGTCCCCGTAGACTGCGATCTCCCCTGCCGATACAAATGAATAAACGGCAGATATGAATAAAGGAATGCAAAAAAATGCTGCGATGAAATTTCTTCTGGTTAAATACATTTACAACCTCAAATCTTATAATTATTTTGCTGTTTTGTGCCGGCCCTTCACTTTTACTGACCTTACGGAAAAAATAACTACTCCTGCTAAAATCATTATGAAACAAAGGGCCTGCCCCATGCTAAACGGCCCCAAAATAAACCCTAACTGCTGGTCAGGCTCACGAAAGAACTCCAGAATAAACCTTATCGCCCCATAGCCGATAAGATAGAAGGAAAAAAGAACTCCGGGTATAGTTGTTTTTTTGCGTAGGCCCCATAGAATGACAAAAAGAAATAACCCTTCAAACAACGCTTCATAAAGTTGGGATGGATGGCGCAACTGATGCGTAGGGTCTAAAGGAAAATACATCCCCCATGGCAGTGTTGTAATGCGGCCATAGAGCTCTCCGTTTATAAAATTACCTAATCTGCCAAAGGTATACCCTAAAGGAACAACCGAGGCCAATAGATCGGCAAATAACCAAAAATTAACTTTATATTTCCAGCAGAAACCAATAGAAGCAACAACAACGCCGATCAAGGCGCCATGGTAACTCATTCCATAAAGCCCGGTGTACTGAAACCCATTATCTATATCAAAAGGCAGAATTATTTCTAAAGGATGTTTAATATAATAACTTGAGTTGTAAAATAAGGCATACCCAAACCTTCCCCCGATCAAAACAGAAAGTATGGCCCAAATAAAATAATTGTCGATAACCTCTTTTTTAAAGGCGAGATTCTCTTTTTTGATCCTGGATAACACAAGAAAATATGTAATACTAAAAGCTATCAGATACATCAAACCATAATAACGGACCTGAAAATTGCCTATTGCTAAAAGAATAGGGTTAATGTGTTCGGGAAGATAATTCCAGCAGCTAATTAAATTATTTAACGTCATTTTTATAGGTTTTTTCCCTAAGAAAACACCGGCGAGTTTGCCCCGCTGGGATAAAAATTTTAAAAAATGTTCTTCTTGATAAAATTAACAAGCTGTTTTATGTCCACAAGTTGGCCGTCTTTATCATTATGAATATAATTATACCATTTCTCCTTCAAAATAGTAGATAAAAACCCTGCGCTGCCGGGTGCTTATTCTCTAAAATACTTTAAACTTGACACGCAAAAATATAAGATAGATAATGAAGTTATGAAACGCATACTTGTCCTAATACTTGCTACGCTATTTTTATCCGGGTGCGCTGCAATATGGAAGAAACTTCCCCATTTCCCTGAAAAGAAAAAAGAATGCACTATGGCATGCGATTACTACGGTAACTGCGAAAAAACCTGCAGATAGGCTACATAAATTTTCTCATTTTTTAGCCAGGCGGGATAGAACTTCTTTTTCTATCTTCTTATACTCTTCAATGTCACAGTGAAGCTGTTTGCAAATAATCTTTTCTGTTTCTTCTTTTGTCTCGGCAATCCTAATCCGCTCTTCCTGCAATTTTAAACGCGTGGCGCATTCCTTTTGCGTCTCCTTCCACCTGCGCCAGGAAAAAACAGCCAAACCTATGCTTAAAGCCAAAAAACCAGAGATAATTTCATCTATCCAGACCAAAGAGCCAGGATGTTTTTGAAAAAAATCAACAAGGAACACAAACACATTGAAGAAATACGAAAGAATAAATACAACAATGACAAAAAAAGTTAAGGCTACTAAGTCTTTGAAAGCGCTTGTAAATATTAATTTCATGCCTCTCTTTTGGGTTGCCTGTACCTTAGTCATTCCTTCCTCCCG
>Ga0265316_10001859_pt1 | contig 22203 bp, 25 predicted proteins | sample 4522metaG_FD_202092 | JGI IMG/M metagenome (GOLD analysis project Ga0265316, IMG submission 202092) | Rhizosphere microbial communities from Carex aquatilis grown in University of Washington, Seatle, WA, United States - 4-5-22 metaG | ecosystem: Host-associated > Plants > Roots > Rhizosphere >... | reverse complement strand
GCAATCGCGCCGGTTGCCGTTTATACAGCGGAATCAACATTGTGGGAAGGAAAACAATGCCGGGTAAAAGTAAATATTCCGGGATAATGTTTTATTTCGGCTGCGCGGCCGCCAGTAAAGCATTAAGTAACTGGTGCCCCGCGGCGTATAACGGCGTAAACTCGTTTTTCCGCAAATCGACTTCGTTGGCTTCGTGCGTAAAAATGCTTGTTGGTGTCAAAACGTAAAAACGCACTTTCCCCGGCTCGGGTAAAGGATACGCGGTTGTAACTTCCATTTTGTCCAGGTATTTCGCTGAGGAAATGACGAAATTACGCGCGGCGTTCCGGACTTTTTCGTGCCCGATCCCGCCGATAACGCCCCCGCCGGTGCTGGTATAAAAGCTGGCGTCTCCGGAGATAAACGCCACGATGGTCGCGTTGCCCTGCGGTAAACTGATATCCATCAATATCCCGAAAGGCGCCGCCGCGTCCGCAGGGTCTGTCACATCCGTCACCCCGACGTTAGCGGGCTTTGTTTCGTGTGCCAGCCGCCGCAGCCTTAAATAGGCTTCCAGTCTGGCCTGCGGTGTTTTCGAATCTTTATTATCCTGATACATCTTATCTCATCTTTATCGTATTGTTATTTTTACCCGGGGTAATGGCTTTGAACAGAATGGGGTTTTTCATTTCCTGGATAACACCTTGCGGGACTTTGATAGCCGGTTCTCTTCAGCACCTACATTCCGCGCAAGAATATTTGTGATGTACTGGTTAAGGCTGATATCCTCCAGTTCTGCTAACCTCGCCAAAGATTCATGCAGCGAAGTCCCCACTCTGAGATGGAACTGGCCGGTATACCTGCTCGGTTCGGGGATTGGGAACCCTAATTCTAAATGGCCTTCCAGTTTGAGCCGTTTGTGTATTTCCAGTTCACTGACAGCTTCTTCCGGGGTTTTCCCGACCCCGATGCAGTCCGGAAGTTCAAGTAAACGGGCAACATAGCAGATACTGCCGTCATTATCCTCTGCGGGACTAATGATCGCAGTATAAGGTAAATTCAGGTAATATTTTAAATTTTTTTTCATTATTCAGCCTCGCTATCTATTATTTCGAGAAGACCTTTTACGTAGTTTTGATTTACCGGGTTAGTTCGGGGATATGGATAAGTCCTTGTCCCGATGATAGCTAAGGAGTGGCTGCCGCCGGCCTTTATGTGCCCGTACTGATCGATGAGCCATTCGAAATCTTCCAGTGATGTGTTTTTAACATTCTCTCTAATTTTTAGTTCCCTTTTTTCTTTCTTGCTCATCTTGATTCCACATCGTTAATGATACCAATAATGGTACTATATGTCAAGGTTTAAGAGGCTGATTATCAGAATCGTGGTGCTGCCAATTAGATAAAAATTGGGGGTATGCCCGTATAACTGTTAGTCTCACCCGCTGAACGGCGGCAGCCATGTCTTGATTATTGTCGGTATCGCTGGATTAAAGACGATAAAAATCGCCAGGTGGATGAGCAGCCACAAGCCGATTGCGCCGTACGACAATGCGACTCCGGTGCTTAATCTGTCCAGTTCGACCCGCCGCTTTTTTAAATGGTCCAGCCAGTCCGAAATTGCCATCCCTAACCCGATGCAAATCGCCGGTGTCGTGGCCAGAAAATAAAACACAAATGTCACGCGGTTCGTGGCTAAATTTATCGGTATCCAGACGAGGTAGGTGGCCAGGAACCAAAGCAGCACAAGGGTTGCCGCTTCACTCTTTTTCGCCGCTTTATAAATCATGTACCCGATGGTCGGGATTATCAGTATCTGAATCGTCGTGCTGATGAACGAAATGTACTGCGGGTCGAACGAATAGACGATAAACGGCGAATTATAATCGGGATTCACAAACTGCGGGTATAGCCACGTCCAGGGACGGCTGGAAATCGACAGTTTCGGGATGGTAAATTGATTGGCCGCCGTGCTGGTCAGCAGGGAATTAATGCGCGTGATGGGATTTTCGATGCCGTTTTTAATGAACATATCGAAAAATACCAGCAGCACCACGAATGAAATCACCGCGGTTACCAGCCCGATTGTGAACTCTTTCCACTGCGCTTTGCGGTAAATCATCCAGTGGATGAAAATAGCGATCATTATCAGCACCCCGTCCAGTTTACAAAGGGCGCTTAGCGCGACTAATATCCCCATCCAGAGATATTTTTTATCCAGGTAGGCCAGCAGCGCCGCCAGCATAAAAGTGACCATGTACACATCCAGCAAAGCCAGTCCGGAATGCAGGAAAGTCATGTCTTCGTAGGCGAACAGAAAAGTCGCCAGCATTGTCATTTTCCAGGGGAATTTAAGTTTGCGGCAGATAAAATAGAATACGATGATGCCGATTGTGCCGAAGATTATCGCAAAGAAACGCCACCCGACGGCTTTGTCCGTGAACACGTAAATCTCCTGCATCGGGGCGTGGGAGGTGACGGTCGAACCGCCGGCGCCCCGCTCGACGGTGATATCGTTCAACGCCGTATTGACGCCGGTGATATTCATCTGCTCGGATCCGATTCGGATCGTCTGTCCGGTGGTGAATTTGGAGACATCCGGCACCTGGATCAACTCGCCTTTAGTGCCTTCGCTGTTGATGTATAGGCTGGTCTGTTCCCCCGAATCTTTTTCCGGGGTTTTGAATCCGTTAAAAAGATAATCCCCGGCCACAATGAAGAGCTTGGCCAGTGGGGGGTGTTCCGGGCGCATTTCGCCGGTCCCGCTGAAAATCGACCTGGCATCTCCGACATACCAGACCTCATCCCAGACGATTGTCGGGGGACGGTCTATGGCAATAATGTGGAAAACCAGCGTCGTCAGGACAATCAGAAAAAGCCCGAGAAATTCCCAGTGCAGGAACCGCTGCCAGCGGGTCCTCGGTTTCACTTCCGGAATTACTTCCGGGATGATTTCCGGTTTCGTCTCGGGAAGCGGTTCCGGTGCTATTTCTGGTATCATTTTTTAGTATCTTTTTAGAGCGGCAGCGCCATCATATTGGCTTTCCACTGCTTCAGCGTTGCCAGCCGGTCGGCCAGTAATTTTTCAACTTGCGCGATGTCTTCATTGGTCAGCTGCCAGTCCGCGGCTTTGGCGGTATCTTCAATCTGGGCGGGAATTCTCGGCCCGGTGATGGCGGAGGTTAATTCCGGGCGTCTCAGGTTCCAGGCAATGCCCAGTTGCGCCGCGGTATGGCCTGATTTTTTAGCATATGCATCCAGCGCCGGCCCCAATTTCATATTGAGGCTGTACTCCGGTTCTTTAAAGCGGGCACTGGTGCGTCTGACATCTTTCGGTGTTAGTTTATTGACGTCTGGCGGCGTGGCAGTCAGTAGCCCTTGCTGTAATGAACTGTAGGTGATGACGCCGATGTTATTTTTCCCGCAGTATTCCAATAATCCGTTTTCCGCGTCGCGTTCCAGCATGCTGTACGGCGGCTCCAGGAAGGCTACCGGATGGATGGGTTTGAGCATTTCCATCTGTTGGACGGAGAAATTGGAGACACCGATGCAGCCGACTTTTCCTTCTTTCACCAGTTCTGCCAGGGTAGTCCAGCCTTCTTCCAGATATTCGGCAGCGAACGGCCAGTGGATCATGTACATATCGATGAAATTGATACCCAGTCTTTTCAGGCTCAATTCATATTGTTTACGCACGTTTTCCCTGTCGAGGCGCAGTTGCGGCGTGCCGTCAGGTTTCCACTGGAATAATGCCTTGGTGGCGATAATCGGCTTTTTGGACAACGTCTTCAATGCCCGGCCCACGGCTTCTTCAGATTGGCCCAGGCCGTAAATCGGCGCGCAATCTATCCAGTTGACGCCCACTTCCATGGCGCGCTGCACTGTCGCGATTGTATCCTTATCACTCTGCGGCCCCCAGCCGAAGTGGTCGGTATTGGAGAACGGCCAGGTGCCGAGTCCGACCACTGAAAGATTGAGGGAAGTGTAACCCAATTTTCTTGTTTTCATGGCATAATCTCCTTTTCGTTTAAAGCTGTTTGAAAGTATTCAGTGAATTTATCTTGGCATGGAACCGGCAGCGCGCCGGAAGAACAATCGCGGCTGACATTGTTTCGATTATAATAGCTCTAACCGTGGGTTGTCAATCTGATTTGGGTTATAACATATCTGTCATCACGAAAGAATTGGCGGAAAATCTGGGACCGGCTGTCGGTAAGACATCTTATGCGGTCATAAAAGCGTCAAATGTGATGATCGGGGTGGATTAGGCTTATTTTTTGACTTGGGTTTTCAAACCTGATAAAGTAAATTTATAAGCGAATATTACCGCTCTTCGAGTTAATTTACCTGGAACCGCAAGGCATGGTATCTTAACCGCTGGATTTCTCTGGAAATCCAAAGGGCATTACCGGAAACAGTAACGCCTCCCGTGTTTGGAAAGGAGAGATGCTTCAATAAGCTTTGCTTTTGGGCGCCTCCGACGGCGCCTTTTTTTTTGCATTAAACACTAATAAAATACTAAGGAGAAAAAATGAAAACCTGGCTATCTGGCAAACCGATGCGGTGGCGTATGTTATTTGGTGCCGGGCTCGTTGCCCTTTCACTCATCACTGTCGCCTGCGGTACTACAACCTCAGTCACAACCACACCTGTAACAACAACCGCTGCTGTAATATCCGGTGTGACAACAAGTGCCGCGGCATCGACCACAACCGGCACTAATACTTCAACTACCACGACAACTACTACACCTCCGAAACCTGCGAACCCTGAACTTATCCTCTCCAGCACGACCAGCACGCGTGATTCTGGACTAATGGATGTGCTGGTACCTTTGTTCGAAAAGGAAACCGGTTACGATTTAAAACCTATCTATAACGGCTCAGGCGCGGCAATGGCGCTGGGCGCTGCAGGTAACGCCGATGTATTATTGGTGCATTCTCCTGCTGCCGAAGTAACATTTATGGCTCAGGGTAATGGCGGCGAACGGCTTTTAGTCATGCACAACGACTTCATCATTGTTGGCCCTCCATCAGACCCGGCCGGAATCAAAGGCATGACCTCCGCTGTCGCAGCGTTAGCGAAAATTGCGGCTGCCAAAGTCAATTTTTACAGTCGTGGCGACAACTCCGGCACAGATGTGGCAGAGAAGACTCTTTTTAAACAGGCCGGAGTCAAGGTTGCGGATGGTTCAGCATCTAACCCGAGCTGGTATATTGAGGGCGGCGCCGGTACCGGCATGGCGACATTATTGAGCATTGCCTCTGAAAAGGATGGTTACACCATCACTGACCGTTCGACATATCTGGCGACCCAAAGTACTTTGAGCCTGAGTATTATGGTTCAGGGAGATCCGGGTTTGCTTAATGTGTATCATGTCATCACTGTCAATTCCCAAAAATTCCCCAAGGTGAATGCAGCCGGAGCGAAAGCATTTGCCGACTTTATGGTTTCTCCTGATACTCAGGCGGTCATCGCTCAATATGGCATCGCGCAATACGGACAGGCGCTCTTCTTTGCCGATGCCGGTAAACCGGAAACAGCTCTCACTGTAGTCAAAGGCAGCGTCACCAATACTTACACAATGGCTCAACTGCAAGCGCTCCCGTCTACCACCGGTTGGGGATCGACATTTAGTGTCGGAACTACCACTCCGAGTGTGCAATATGTCGGCGTTACGTTAAGCAGCTTGATTCAAGCAGTGGGGGGCATGACGCCCACTCAATCTGTAAAATTTACCTGCGCCAATGGCAACGTGGTAACATATACCTATGCCCAGGTGTATCAGGGGGCTTTTAATGTTTGGACGGGCGGAAATCCCGATAAATCGATTAATCAGCCTTTGCCAATAGTCGTCTATTCGGTTGGCGGCAGTATTCTTGACGGGGTTAATGGTCCGCTGGAGATAGGTATCATGACTGCCCAGATACAAGCTTCAGATCCCGCTGTGTGGGTGAAGACGGTTAATAAAATAGAGATAATCGGCCAGTAAATAAATCCGGGTTAACCAATAGGTCAATCATTGATTGAAATAAGGAAAGACTATCTGGAGCGGCTTCACGTAAACTGTCTCCGGGTAGTCCTGGCAGGCTAATTATATGGGGCTGCTCGTTGATGGGCTGAAGCAAGCTTTTTTACTGCTGGTACATTTGGACAGGCAGACAATGGAAATTGCATCATTGTCGTTGCTGGTTTCAGGCAGTGCTACGTTAATTAGTTTATTGCTTGGTATCCCCCTCGGGACATTTCTCGGGCTACGTCATTTTCGAGGGAAACGGTTCGTTGCCAGCATTGTCAATACCGGAATGGGTGCTCCTCCTGTAGTCGTCGGTCTCGTGGTTACCATTTTTTTATGGCGCAGCGGACCTCTTGGCATTTTACATATCCTCTACACACCGGCTGCCATGATAGTTGCCCAGGTCATTATTGCGTTTCCGCTGGTTGCCGGTTTCACTATGGCCGCGGTTCAGCAGCTCGACCCCAAGCTGCGGCTGCAAATTATGGCCCTTGGCGCCTCTCAAACTCAGATGATCTGGTTAATTTTGAGAGAAGCTCGGTTACCGCTGCTGGCGGCGATTATGGCAGGGTTTGGGGCAGTAATTTCAGAAGTTGGAGCTTCAATGATGGTTGGCGGCAATATAACTAACCAGACGAGAGTTATGACCACGGCAATCGTCGGCGAAGACAGCAAGGGTAATTTCTCTCTCGCGATCGCTTTGAGCATACTTCTCATGATCATCGTTTACCTGGTTAATCTGCTTCTGACATGGGTACAGCAGCGGAGCCGCAACACATGACGAACCGATCGATGGTAACTACTAATGTCAGTGCAAGTAATTTGACCATGGTTTACGGCGGACGAACAGTGCTTGATATCCCATCGTTGGAAGTGATTTCAGGCGAGGTTATGGCTATCATCGGACCGAACGGGTCCGGGAAAACCACACTTCTTTTCAATTTGGCCCTGCTCACCATGCCTACCACCGGGACAGTCTCCTATTCGAATGTGCCGGTCAAAACAGGATATCAGATGCTCCAGGTTCGACGGCGGACTGCAACCGTGTTTCAAGAACCCCTGCTGCTGGCGGCATCCGTATACGAAAATGTAATGCAGGGTCTTAAACTCCGTCACGTTGCAGATAATGAAGCGAAACAGCGCACACTGAAATGGTTGGAGCGGTTCGGTGTTTCAGCGTTGGGTAAGAGGGCGCCGCGTACCCTCTCAGGGGGAGAAGCAAAACGGGTAAGTCTGGCACGGGCTTTTGCATTAGAACCGGAAGTGCTTTTTCTTGATGAACCCTTTACTGCTCTGGACAGTCCTACGCGCCAAGCGCTGCTGGAAGATTTTGAAAGTGTCTTGCGGGAAACGAAAATAACGACGGTTATTGTAACTCATGACCGCAATGAAGCGCTGGTAATCGCGCAGCGGGTAGCGGTTCTAATTGATGGGAAGCTCCATCAATTGGGTACGCCGCAGCAGGTCTTCAACTATCCAAAGGACGAAGAGGTTGCAGGATTTGTTGAGGCCGGTAACATTCTTCCGGGCACAGTCATGGTTCAAGATCGGGGATTAGCTCTCATTAAAACCGATAAAAAAGAAATAGAAGCAGTAAGTAATTTACCGGCGGGCACCGGGGTTATCGTTTGTCTGAGGTATGAGGATGTGACGTTAATGTTACCGGGGCAATCTGCCGGGATAACCAGTGCCCGTAACAGGTTTACCGGCAAAGTAGTAAAGACCTTTCCTATGGGCGCACAAATGCGGGTCACTGTCGATGCCGGTTTTCCGGTTGTTTCGCTCATTACCAGACGCAGTTGGGAAGAGATGGGGCTCTCCGCAGGCAGCGAAGTAATTGTCACCTTCAAAGCAAGCTCGATACATTTAATTCATCATAGATAATAAAGACCCGATCACCCCTGATTCCCAACCCCGGATTGAGAGAGAGGCTCCGTTTGTAAATTTGAAATAGATGGTTAGGAAGGATGTATGGGTTGGCAGCTCTATTGGATATGGTTGGCGGCAGCGAGCGTCATCACTTTTCTTTTGTACGGGTACGACAAAGCTCAGTCTAGGAACGGGGGTTGGCGCGTGCCCGAACTCGTCCTTCACGTGTTGGCTTTAGCGGGTGGTTTCCCGGGTGGTTGGCTCGGAAGGTCGGTATTCCGGCATAAGACAAAAAAAGTAATGTTTGTGTTTGTTTTGGCGGTTAGTACGGTGCTTCATCTCGGGCTGGTGTATTGGCTGTTTATTAGATAAGTTTGCCTGACTACAGGCATTTTCCCGTCATCGGAACTTCCTTGCTCAATGGGGAAAAATAAAGGGCGGGTTTCCACTCTTCGGAAACCCGCCCTTGTATAAATATTTGTAATTTAGGTGTTTGAAATTATTTGATTATTGACTATTGATTCTTGATTATTTCTCCCGTTTACCCGGTGACATCTCTTTTCTGGAAAATAGTATATGAGATGGCGGTGAAGGCGACGCAGTAAACCGCCAGCACGATAAATGCGTGCAGGGCACTGGGTGCTGTTGAGCTTGACCCAATATTAATCGTTACCCCCCCGGACGATTGCGCCAGCGAATTTATCTTCGATACATTAATACTGAGCAGATAGTTCGGTATTTTGGCCAGCCAGCCGTGGGTCATTGATAGCACTCCGGTGACGATAGATTCAGCCACGTATGTTCCGATGCCAAACCCGATTCCGGCGGCTACTGAACGGCCTAAAACCGTAAAAAGAAAAGCCAGCAGGATGTAGGGTAAAATTGTGTACAAACCTCGCACAATATTCAGCAACTGGTGCCCGGTAAAACTCATCGTGCCCATCCCCAGGCTCCAGGAATATCCCCTCAGGGCCGTGAATAATGCACCCAGTAAAATGGCGAACACCACTCCGATTATAATGCCGGCGACAATGAAAATCGCGGAGGCAATCAGTTTCGCCGTAGCCATTTTTAAACGGCTTTCGCTGCATAGCAAATAAGGCCGCATTGTATTCCAGCCGTATTCGCTGCCCGTGGCATTCGAAATCAGTATAACTGCCAGAACCAGGCCGACAAGACCGCATGAAAGCGTAATCCCAACCGAGATTGCGTCCTTCATAAAAAAGACATTGGCCGCGACCGCTTTGACCACCTGCGTTGTGGCAACGCCGTTAACATAGGTCGTGGTGGCACTGGTAGTTGAAGCTTCCCCAACCTGCATTATTGACAACAACAGGGCAATGAAGCCGATCAGAATCGCCAGCAGGATATAGGTCATGGAACGCTTGCGCAGTTTGTAAATTTCCGCTTTAATTAGCCTTGCCATCAGTTTCACTCCCTGTTAATTCCAAAAATACGCTTTCCAGGTCGGAGCTTTTCACCGAAAGCTCGGAGACGAAAATGTTATTCTCTGCCAGTATTTTGCTGATGCGCTGGGCATCCTCTTTCGGCGCATCCACCAGCAGGTATCCGTCCGCCAGTGTGACATTCTTAATCCAGGCCAGGCTTTTTAAAAACGCCAGCGCCTGTTGCGGGTTTTCCACCTTGATTTGCAGCATCTGCCCTTTGGCCAGCAGCACCTGCATCGATTCACAGGCGATGACATTGCCTTCTTTGATGATGGCCACCCGGTTGCAAATCAGTTCCACTTCATGCAGCAGGTGGCTGCAGAGAATAATGGTGCGGTTTTCACCGGCCAGGATGGGGATCAAGTCGCGGACTTCTTTATATCCGGCGGGGTCCAGTCCGTTGGTCGGTTCGTCCAGGATAATCAATTCCGGGTCCCGCAGTAAAGCGGAGGCAATCGCCAGCCGCTGCTTCATCCCTAAAGAGTACTGCCGGTATTTATCTTTGGCGCGGTCTGCCAGGTTCACCCGCTCCAGTACTTCCATGATTTTGGCCGGCGGGATGCCGCCGATGGCGATGGAGAATAGTTCCAGGTTGTCCCGGCCGCTTAAATAGGGGTAGAAAGCCGGGGACTCGATAGTTGCTCCCAGTTTTCGCATGATCGGCCAGTAATTGTCTTTCAGGTCCATGCCGAACGCGTTCACGCTGCCGGCGGTCGGCTTGATCAGCCCCACAATCATGCTGACGGTGGTACTTTTGCCCGACCCGTTCGGTCCCAGGAAACCGAAAACCTCACCCTTCCTGATTTCCAGGTTGAGATTATTGACGGCGGTCCTCTTGCCGAATTTCTTGGTCAATCCTGTAGTACGCAGGATTACCTCTTGTTGATTTGGATATTTAATATTCGTCTCTCCTTTTGGGCTAATTACCTTAGGGTTCTTCTTTTTCCAATGAACACCGCCCTGGTAAAGCTCATTTTATTGCAGCTGTAAAAATATCACCTGTGAAATACTGCCAATAGTTATTCTACCTTTAGCATGTTCAATTGTATAGTTAAATCCGGAATTCTTAACCAAAATTTAACTGTTTCATATACACAATAGATTATTATGCACTAATATTTGTCAATTTGACACTGATATTGAAACTTCTATCCCTTATTTCCGTTACTTCTTCTTATCCATACCGACGAAAGCTCTATATACTTTGCGCAGCCTGCGCAGCAAATGTACGGTATCCAGATATAGACGTGAAATCCTGCAGCATGGGTACATTCTTTGGTTCAAGCCGGTGTTTAAAACTCCCCACTTATAACCCCTTCTTATTTATGATTTACGTTGGAAGAGTCCCGGATAGATATTTTCCCCACGACTGGATCGCCGGAATAGTTGAGTGTTGAGGAATCTGTGACACTGATATCAATGTTATTAACTACGGCAATACTGGCATCACTGGATCCGCTCAGGGTTACATTGGCAGATTGCAGCGTGAGCCCCGGGGAATTCATATCGCTGGAGTCTCCTGCCGATATTATTGCGGCATTGGCGGAACCGGTGAGCGTGCAGGTGCTGCTGTTGCTCAGCGTAATCTGGCAATCGGCAGCCTGCAGCGAGCCACGGATATCGCTGCTGTCAGTTGCGTTTATCACCGTATGCCCCGTTTGCAGGTTCATATTTAGGTCGCTCGAACTGCTGACCTTGATTTGCGTATCGGCGGCGGTGATATTGCCGGTAACCCGTGATGAATCGCTGATATTCATGGTCGTTTTACCGGCCGTCAATTCCGCGTCCAGCCGGCTGGAATCAGCCACGTTTAATGTCAGGTCGTTGGTTGAATTGAAACCGCTTGCTGTGCCCTGGGAACTGTTGGAGACGGTCAGGCTGTTCAGTTGCGGCATCGTAATTGTAACCGTGTAATTATCATCCACGCCGAACAACAGGGTGTTGTTTTTCATGCCGACAAACAGCGTATTGCCGTTCTGGTGCACATCCACCTTATCGACAAGATATTGCCGGAGCGAGACCGTGATACTGTAAGCAGTTCCCTGTTGAATATTGTAATTAAAGGAATCGCTGACCTCCACGGCGGAAAAATTGGTAAAGTCATACGTTTTTTCTACCACCGGGCCGGTATCGGTGGTATGGAACAGGGCAGTGCATCCGGTCGTCAGCAGCATCGCCGCGGCAATAAATATTGTCGCCGCTAATATCATCAGTTTTTTCATCTTTCCTCCGTTATTTCCCCGCTTAGTTCTCTTTGAGTCGCAACGCAATACTTGTGGCGAAATCCCGAGCTTGTGAGGGCGAGTTCATTCCTACTCCCTCTTGTTTATTATTCTCCCCTTTGTAAGGGGAGATATAGAGGGATTTATTCATCGCTCCTATCCAACCAAACTAAAATTACTACTCCCTGACCAGCATTGCTTTCGCCAGTTTACCGTGCAGGCCGCCGATTACCTTTGCCAGATGTAGCGTCAGGAAGAAAAGTAAAATCCCCGCGATTACCACGAAAGGATTCGCCCAGCCGTTTAGATGATAGAGCGTGCCATGAATGATGAACGACCGGAAATCAAATCCTAATTCACTGATGGGGTATGCAACTAATCCTAGGGATAGCGCGAGTAAACAAATGAATACGGTAAAGTAAATAATGCCCAGCGGCAGTTGTATCAGCATGTAGACCATCGAAAACCAGGTATATTTATCGGTGAGCAGTGATTTGAATTTGGCCCATATCCCCTTGTCTTTAGGGGAAAACAGGGGGCGGTGCGGCATGCGTATCCCCAGCAGCGCCTCCACCATGCGGCCTTCCAGCAGCGCCAGTCCCCGTGTGGAGAGGATGAACAGGCCGGCAATCGGGATACCGATAATCAGGATTAACAGCCCCAGCGAAAGCGATATCCCTGTCACTGTCCAGGTGAAATAGATGATGCCGGTGGCCAGAGTAAACAGGAGATATAATAAGGCCCCCCAGGCCCGGGGCTCAATCACCACCCCGAAAAACCGTCCGAAAAAAGACTGGTTCTTCTTCGTTGTCCGGACAACCAGGGATGGGGAGGTGCGCGCTTCTATTTTCCGGTAGGCATCCGCGATTTCCGCCGGGGTGCCGTATTCTTCCACCACAGATGAAAAGGCGGTCGCTTCGGGCACTGCCGGTTTGTTTGTTTTCAGGTTATCCAGGGCGTTGCGCAGATATTCCTCCGCGTCCGAAAGGGCATCCTGGACGGTTGCCCGGTCGCAGTCTTTCATTTCGGCTTTCAGATTTTGGAGGTATCCGTCAATATTATTTTCCATCTTCGGCTCCTGTCATTATGCTGTCAATAAACTTGGTGGCTCGCTGCCAGGTTTTCCTTAATTCCGCCAGGGTCAACAACCCCAGTTCCGTAATCCGGTAGTACTTTCTCGGCGGACCGGTCACCGACGGGTCGACTTTGCTCTCCAGTAGTCCGTCCCTTTCCAGCGCCCTTAATACAGGGTAAAGTGTTCCCAGCTTGATGATGGGGATGTCTTCGTTATCCTGCTCGATGATTTTCGCGATCTGGTAGCCGTAAATCGGCTCTTTGGACCGCCCCACCACGCAGAGCAGGATAAAGACAGAGATACCTGTATACAAACCTTTCTGGAAGTCTTTGTTCGTTTCGCTTATTTCTTTCGCGTTCATAAATTCTTCCCTATAGTAGATTTTACACTATTGTATAATTTACAATACTATATAATTAACAATATGTCAACGGGTATGAATAAATTATTAAGTTATTATTTAGGATGCTCATCGGAAAGTGGTGACATTATTACGGTGAATCTGAGCACCGAAAAGTGATAAGATATTAGGGAGATGTCAAACTGGCCTCAGATTTCACTCAATACGAATAACGATAACAACCGCTGTTTCGGCTGCGGACCGGATAACCCCATCGGTCTGAAGCTGAAGTTTCAGACTGACGGCAAAACGGTCAGAGCCGAGTTTACGCCTGGGGAACAGTATCAAGGCTGGTCCGGCTATTTACACGGCGGGATTACTGCCTGTATCCTGGACGAAGTTTTAAGTCAGGCCGTGCATATGGAAGGGTTGAATTGTGTAACGGCCAGATTGGACACCCAATTGAAGCACCTCATTCCGATTAACGAGCCGATTGTCATCACCTCTACCGTGACGAGTAAAACACGGAAAGTAATCAAGACCAGCGGCACGGTCTATCTGAAGGACGGCACGATTGCGGCGGAAGGGACCGGGACGCACTTTGTTGTCAGCTCGAAAGAAAACCCGAACGGGCAGGAGAAGTAATCTGAACACGGAAACTACGAATAACTGCCGGGCGGTGCTCTGGGATATGGACGGTACCATCGTAAATTCGCTCCCTTTTCACAAAAAGGCCTGGCAGATAACTTTTGCCCGGCGCGGCAAGAACTTCACGGACGCAGATTTCAAATGGGCGAACGGCCGGAGAAACGAAGAAATAATCCCGCACTTTTTAAAACGGCCTATGCCGTTGACAGAAGTGAATGTAATCGCCGACGAAAAGGAAGTCGCTTTCCGCCACTTGGTGAAAGACAGCATCAAGGCGCTGCCGGGGGTCATTGAGCTGATTAAATCGCTGGCGGAGGCTAAATACCGGCTGGCAGTCGTCTCCTCGACGCCGGAAGCGAACATCGAGTTAATCACTAAAACGCTGGGGATAAAAAAATACTTTAGCTTATTTGTGAACGGAGATGACGTAAAGGAAGGCAAACCCAGTCCACAATGCTTCCTGCTGGGGGCTGAAAAACTTGGTATTGAACCGCAGTGTTGCGTGGTAATGGAAGATGCGGTGGTGGGGGTGCGGGCTGCCAAAAGCGCCGGTATGTATTGCATCGCGGTTGCCAACACCTGTCTCCGGGAAGATATCGCAGAAGCGGATATTGTGGTAGACAACCTGGCAGAAATAAATGTAAAAACGATTGAGGAATTTTTTTCCTCGCCGATGAAAAATTAATTTAAGGAGTCAGCTAATAATGGAACGTTCTTTAGTACTGATTAAACCTGACGCAATGAAGCGAAACATGGCAGGGGCGATTTTAGCCCGTTTTGAGCAGAAAGGCCTGAAAACAGTGGGGCTGAAAATGCTGCACATGGACGAGGCGCTGGCGAAACGCCATTATGCGGTCCATGAGGGCAAGCCGTTTTTTGCCGACCTGGTGAAATATATTACTTCAACCCCGATCGTGGCCATTGTTTTTGAGGGCGATAATGCCATCGAGTTAATCCGGAAGACGATGGGTGCGACGGACCCGAAGAAAGCGGAAAAGGGCACCATCAGGGCGGATTTCGGACTGGATATTCAGAATAATGCGACTCACGGCTCGGATTCGCCGGAAAATGCGGCCAAAGAAATAAAGCTGTTCTTCAAAGATAAAGAAATTTTTAATTACTGAATCCGGATAACCGGGACAGCCTGAATCCATAATTCGTCAAGCTGGTAGAATTTACGTTCATCAGGGCCAAAGACATGAATGACCACGTCGCCGTAATCGTACAGCATCCAGCCGGAGCTGGCGGTACCTTCGCGGCGGATAACACGTTCGCCTTGTGATTTCAGATTGTGTTCGATTTCTTCGCAGATAGCGGATAACTGACGGGCGCTTTCACCGTTGCAGATGACAAAATAATCGGCGAAAGTGCATATTTTACTCACGTCCAGCAGGACGATGTCAGAGGCCTGTTTTTCGGTGGCTGCTTCTACAGCCTTGCGGGCGATTTCAATACCTTCCAGAGATTTCCTCCCCCGAGTTGAACTCTTGTTTCTATATCTAAGTATAGCATTATCAAGTAAATACTAAATACTAATATCTAAACTCGAAACAAATACCAAATATCAAATACTAAAATATCAGCAGAAGGTGTGTCTCTTCCCGTTTGTTATTGCTAAAAGCGCTACTTTCTTATAGCAAGTATTGACCGACAATTTTCAAAGTGATACAGTAAAACATTATCGGTTGAGGTGTGTCATGGATGCAATAATGTCCAAAATAACGGATGAGATGAAACAGCATCATTATAAGTTCAAAATGGTGTCCATCGCGCATTTACCGGAAGTGCAGGATGCCGTTGGGGAATTAGTCGGGCAAGGTATGGTCAGCGAAACGCTAAGCCGCGGCTGGCACTTTTATCTGGATACAAACAAAAAATTGCCTGGTGCAAAGACAATAGCGGTAATTGCAATGCCGCAGTTTATCACCCGTGTTGCGTTTAAATGGCAGGGCATAAATTACTCCGTCAACATTCCACCGGGTTATTTTACTCAAAAAGACGAGTCTTGTGCTGATAAAATTCTAAGAGGTATTTTAGAGACTAACGGATACAAGTTATCAAAGGCACGTCTACCTTTAAAAACATTGGCGGTTCGGAGCGGGTTGGCAAAATACGGCAGGAATAATATCAGTTATGTGCCGGGCATGGGCAGTTTCGATCGGTTAGTTGCTTTCTATACCGATTACCCGTGTGAAGAAGATAACTGGCACGAAGCGAGCATGATGAAAGCCTGCGAAAATTGTGCTTTATGCCGTGAGACTTGCGCGACGGGGTGTATTCCGTCCGAAAGGTTTTTGATCCATGCCGAAAACTGTGTGACTTATTTCAACGAAGAGGAAACGGATTTCCCGCATTGGTTAAAACCCGAAGCGCACAACACGCTTATCGGGTGTATGAAATGCCAGTCGGTATGTCCGGTTAATAAACCGTATTTGGACAGAATAGAAGACGGCCCGGATTTTTCTGAAGAGGAAACGGAACTTATCTTAAATAAAGCCGAGGTTGAAAGGTTGAGTCCTGAGACCAGGATGAAATTAGACAGAATGGTGGAAGACGGAATTTATCCGGTGATGGGAAGGAACCTGAGAATGCTGATTTAAAAATAAAAAAATTTGCCGGTAAATTGGCTTCGGGGCGAGCAAATGGTATGCCCTACCCCGGGATTGCTTCGTCCGCCTCAGGTGGACGAAGCAATGACGATGTATACAGTAGAGATGGAGACCATTCGCTGCGCTCAAGGTGTGAATTGTGATACCCGAATTCGGGTAATATGCGATAATTACTAGAGATGAACAAGCTAAACTTCGGTACTGCCGGCGCACCCAATAATCCTGCCAATCTTTCTACTGTTGACGGCATCAAACGCGTCGCTGAACTGGGATTAGATTGTCTCGAGATTGAATTTGTCGAGGGTGTCAGAATGGGTAAGGAGACCGCCAAGCAGGTCTCGGTGGTGGCAGCCAACAGGAACATCAGGTTGTCCGTACATGCCCCTTATTTCATTAACCTGAATGCAAGGGAAGTGGAAAAAATCCAGGCCAGTCAATTAAGACTTATACAATCGGCACGGGTTGGCGCACAATGCGGCGCAAAGGATGTTGTTTTCCACGCAGCTTATTACATGGGATGTTCTCCGGAAGTAACCTATGACAATGTGAAAAAATACCTGCTGGAAGTCAAAGACCAACTGGCCAAAGAAAACATCAACATTAATCTCCGGCCGGAAGTGATGGGGAAAGTGAGCCAGTTCGGGACGCTGGATGAATTACTGAATCTGGCAGCGGAAACCGGCGGCCCGGCTCCCTGTATCGATTTTGCGCACTGGCGCGCCAGAACGGGGAAAAACAATTCCTACGAAGAATTCTGCGGTACACTGTCAAAGATTGAGAAACGGTTGGGGAAAAGTGTGCTGGGAAATTTGCACATCCACGCGGCAGGCATCGCGTTTGGTGACAAAGGGGAATTACATCATTTGAATCTGGAGGAATCGGATTTTAAATATGAAGAGCTGCTCAGGGCGTTGAATGATTTCCAGGTGGGCGGAATATTGATTTGCGAGAGTCCGAACCTGGAGGACGATGCCCGTTTGCTGCAGACGCGCTACACTAATTTACATAATAAAAATAACTGACAGAAATAATCAAGTTTCAAGAATCAATAATCAAGAAAAATACTAAATACTATATCGAAATCCGAAATAAATTCCAAATACCAAACTCCAAACAATGGTCAAAATAACAAAATAGAAATAAAGCGGTCAGCTTTCAGCTGAAGGACTCCTCGCAATGGACGAGGAGATCATATTTTTCAATTGCAGTGGTAATTACTATAGTCTTCGAAAACACGACCCTGCAGTAAAACCGGATGAGCAGGGGACAGGCAGGGACACCTGTCAAACTATAAGATCCGCGCGTCATTTCGCTCCTCGTAACCGGATTCGTAAAGATTTGTATGCGTATTTAAAAGAGGGGGAGACCCTTCGCGCGGCTCGGTGTGACGATTGAAAAACCGGCTTTCATAGAAGTAAGCATTCTAAAGAAAAGCCTCACTTAAAAAGTGAGGCTTTTCTTGACTAATTAAATGAAAAAGATTACCAGCGGGGATAGGTATCGTCCTGGTTTACGGTGGAATTATTTCTGGGTCGATATGCGTTACCGTTATTACGCGGTCCCGAAAAATTACTTCTGGGGGCGGCCGGTTTTTTCGGCTTGATTACAACTTTACGAGATTCACCTTCGCCGATACTTTCGGTGAAAACAGCGGAATGGTTGGCCAAGGCCATGTGGACAATGCGTCTCTCGTAGGGCGGCATCGGTTCCAAAGTAAAGGGAGTACCCTTGGTTTTAACATTTTCCGCCATGCGGTGCGCCAATGCCTGAAGGGCTTCGTAGCGGCGCTGTTTGTAACTTTCGGCATCAATAACGATGGGCAGCCAGGTATTGGTCTTGCGTCCCACAATCAATCTTAAAATATATTGTAATGAGGACAGGGTCTGACCCCTTCTCCCGATAAGAATGCCAAGGTCTTCACCTTCAATATTAAAAGCAATCGGCGCGGAATTGGGCTCGCCGCTTTCATCCGGATAATTACCGGGGACAACTTTGCCATCAACGCCCATCAATTTCAGCAATTCTTCCAGGGTTTCCCTGGCGGCGGTAATTACGGCCTCAGAAGCCGGGGCGACCGGCTCAGGCGCCTTATTCCCCAATGAAGCTGATTCCAAAAGTTCTACACTAATCAGGGCATCTTCAGAGCCTAGTCCAAAAAGACCGCCGCTTTTACCCTCGCTGATAATAGTGATATTAACGTCTTCTTTTTCAACGCCCAACTGTTTTAGAGCTTTGGCAATGGCTTCGTCAACTGTTTTACCGCTTATTTCGAGATTTTCCATTTCGGTTTCCCTTTCTCCATATTTTGTTAATCCGCAATATTTTTCGCGGAGTTATGTCAGTTTATTTAGCCGCCGGTAATTTCTTCGGTTCAGAGAATGATTTTGACGTTGTTGATGGTTTCCCCTTATCGTCAGGTTTCGGACCGAACGGGTTCGACAGACTACCCCAACCGAAGATAAAATACTGCATGATGATACCGATGATGTTCGAAGCAACCCAATACAGCGCCAGCCCACTGGGGAAGGATAATGTCATGAACGCAAACATTACCGGCATCAATATCAGCATCATCTGACTCTGGGTCTGCTGCTGGGGGTCAGTGCTCGTAGGTGTCACCATTTTTTGCTGCACCCACATCGTGGCGAAAACCAGGATGGTCATGATATAAAAGGGGTCAGGCAGGCCAAGGTTCAACCACAAGAAATGACTGTTTAAAGGCACCATCGGGAAAACTATGTGCCATGAAGGATAAAGATAACGTGAGAGATTTAATAATTCTTCAGGGCCGGTGGACAGGATACGCGTAATTGACTGGTAGAGTGCGATCCAGATTGGCATTTGAATCACGGTGTTAAACAAACAACCGATATTCATAGCACCAGATTCCTTTAAGAGAGCCGCCTGTTCTTTCTGAAACCGCGCTTTATCTTTGCCGTATTTTTTCTGCAGTTCCTGAAGCTTGGGTTGCATTTCCTGCATTTTCTTGCTGGCAATGAGCTGTTTTTTAGTTAGCGGATACGTTAATAGCTTGATGATGATGGTAAAAATGATAATCGCCAGACCGGGGCTATTAAAAAGATATTTTGAGCCCACGATGAGGACATTGATCATCGGCCTTAAAATTACTATTTCCCATGGATCCAAGAGAAGTTACCTCACTTCAAAGTGTTAAGATCAAAAAGAAGCGTGGGCTGAGTTTGCGGAGCAGCCGTGTTTATTGAATACAGATTGTCTTTGTAAGTATGGACATATACAATGTTGCCATCGGCAAATAAGGGCGCGTTGACAGCCTCGTGAAGGGGAAGCTCGATCGGGACAGACACACTGTAATCTGATGCATCGATGATGTAAACAGTGGCTTTCTGCTTTGATTCAGCATAGGATGCCACAGACGTGGCCACAACAATTTTATTGCCGATGACGACAGGCGAAGAACTGATGGAAGAACCAAGAGAAATGTCCTTGACCAGTTTGCCGGTTGCAGTATCCAGGGCGTAGACATGACCGTCAAGATTCGGGGCATAAATCACGCCGTTGACGACGACTGGTTCCGCCCAGAAGAAGTTTTCAGGAATATTTTCAGTTGCAGTATCAGCCGCGGGGAATTTCCAGATTAGTTTGCCGGAGTTTGTATCGATAGCATAAAAATCACGGTCGTAATCGCCGACATAGACTGTATTGTTAGCAACAACCGGGGTGGAATTAATGGCACCCGCAGCTTGATAGTGCCATTTTTCGCTGCCGTCGGTAGTATTTAAAGCATAAAGATTTTTATTAAAACAACCGATAAACAGGGTGTTGCCGTCAACGGCCGGCGCCGACCAGATTTTAGTATCAATCTTTTTCGACCATTCCAGTGTAAGGTCGGTGGCAGTCAGGGCGTAGACGGTCCCGTCTGATGTGGCAAAATAAATACTGTTGTTCGCAAGAGTGATATTGCCCACGATGTCACCGGTTCCAATTCCCTGACGCGGATAGACATATTCGGGAGCGGTGGACCAGACTCCGTCTTTCAAGGTATAGGCATAGATGATGCCGTTTTTCCACCCACCGATATAGACGATCTGAGTAAGCACCCCAGTACTTTGATCTGTGATATCCGATACGACCGGGGTAGTGTAAAACGACATAGGCGAAGATGACGGCGCACATCCTAACCCTCCCGAGGATGTAGTGGTCAATTGAGGAGACGTGCCAATCACTGTGTTGGTAGAGGGATTAACAGCGATAATTTTACCGTTCATTGAAGCAAGGAATAAAGTACCGTTATCCAGAGTTCCTCCGGGCCAACCGCGTAAGATAGTTGTAGCGCATCCCAGCGGGCTGCAGCTGGTGAGAAGCAGGGTTCCGGCAAGGACCGCTCCGGAGATGATTAAAATAAGTTTATGTTTGTTTTTCACTTAACATTTGCTCCAATACCACCGTGTTAGGGGACGGGGTCGTAACCGCCTTCATGCCAGGGATGACAACGCACGATACGTTTGGTACCCATCCATGTACCTTTAAAAAAGCCGTAACGATTAATTGCTTCAGAAGTATATTCAGAACACGTCGGGGTGTAGCGACATGATGACGGCAGCACCTTCGAAATGGTCGATTGATACAATTTAATCAAACCTAAAGCGATTTTTTTCACTTTATTCACTAACTAATTGATGGTGGGTTTAGTCTCAAGTATCCTTGCCCGTGTTAACAAACCGATGACATTATTTTTCAGAATCGTAAAATCCGCAGCAGCGGAAGGGGGACGGGCGATAAAAACCATATCCCACCCCGGCGGGACCGCGGTTAAGCGGGTGATTTCACGCAGTAACCGTTTAACTCTGTTTCTAACGACCGCATTGCCTATTTTTTTACTAACTGAAAAACCATATCTGGAGACAGGAAGCCCGTTACCCGTTGCCCTTAATACCAGCAAGTTACAAGCCCATGAACCACCTTTCGCATAAACCCGTGAATACTGTTCCGGTTTGGTAAGGTGTTCTATTCCTCCAGCCGTTGTCATGCTTAGACCACGATAAGACGCTTGCGGCCTTTCTCTCGTCTGGCCTTTAAAACGTCGCGACCACCCCGGGTGCTCATTCGCTTGAGAAAGCCGTGTTCACGCTTTCGCGGTATTTTCTTTGGTTGATAAGTTCTTTTTGTTGCCACGCTAATTTTACCTCAATTCTAGTTACGGAGTCGGCGGTTGTTGACTGGGAGCAGGGGTGCTCGCTACGCTCGCTATGTTCGGGGCACTTACTACGTTCGCTGCGTTGGCTGCGTTCATTGTGCTCGCAACCGGCGGAGTGAAAGAATGATCGGAGGTATACGGCAGTAATGCCAGATGCCGTGCGCGCTTGATTGCGGTAGCCAGAGCACGCTGATGTTTGGCACAAGTTCCGGTACGGCGACGCGGGTCAATCTTGGCCATATCTGAAACATAACTCCGCAGTTTCTCCGGATTCTTGTAGTCGATGGCTTCGTTTTTATTAGCGCAGAAGAAACATACCTTGCGCTTGGGCACATACCGTGTCCGGTTGGTTCTCATTCCCCCGCCCATTCGGGGTCTAGGGCTTGTTGCTGTTGTTCTTTCTCTAGTCGTCACTGTTTATGAACTCCCATTAAAAAGGTATATCGTCTGGCTCTACATCGCCAGGTGGTTCCACATCATCCGGTTTGGCTTCACCGGCAGCAGCAGGCGCCCCCTGTCTGTCAAGGAACTTTACCTTTTCCGCAATAATTTCGTTACGGGCGCGGGTTTTGCCATCCTGGCCTTCCCAGGTACGCAACCGCAATCTACCTTCAATATAGACCAGTCTGCCCTTGGTAAGGAACTGGTTGCACTGTTCGGCGAGTTTCCCCCAGGCGACCACGTTGAACCACTCTGTGTCCTCTTTCCGTTCGCCTTCCGCCGTGGTGTACCGCCAATTGGTGGCGATACTAAATGAGGTGACAGGTCTGCCACTCGGGGTAAACCTCATCTCCGGTTCACTCCCCAGGTTACCGATGATTG
>Ga0265316_10001858_pt1 | contig 22219 bp, 17 predicted proteins | sample 4522metaG_FD_202092 | JGI IMG/M metagenome (GOLD analysis project Ga0265316, IMG submission 202092) | Rhizosphere microbial communities from Carex aquatilis grown in University of Washington, Seatle, WA, United States - 4-5-22 metaG | ecosystem: Host-associated > Plants > Roots > Rhizosphere >... | reverse complement strand
CGAAGCAGAAAATCTACGGAATTTTTTACCGTCCGTGCTGGAACAGGACTATCCCGATTACGAAGTGATTGTTGTTAACGATTGCTCTGAAGATAATTCCTATGAAGTACTTGGAAAATATCTTACACAATATCCGCATCTTAGAATCTCCACAGTAAACAAAGATCCCAAATTCACCCACAACAAAAAATTTGCCCAGTTCATCGGAATAAAAGCATCAAAGAATGAAATTTTACTTTTTACTGATGCCGATTGTAAACCCGAATCTGACAAATGGCTTGAGGGTATGACATCACATTTTGATGAGAAAACCAATTTTGTACTCGGGTATGGCGGATACTCCAAAGAAAATGGTTTACTGAACAAGTACATCAGATACGACTGTATGACAATCGCGATGCAGTACCTTGGTATGGCGATACGCGGAATACCATACATGGGTGTCGGTCGAAACCTTGCCTACCGACGATCGGTTTTCTTCAGCAATAAAGGCTTTGGCTCACATAACCATGTTATATCCGGTGACGACGACCTGCTAGTTAATACTGTTGCTACCGGGAAAAATACATCGGTTGAATTCAGAACGGAAACTCACACCAGGTCGGTTCCCTGTTCAGGCTTTAATGAATGGATATTACAGAAAAAAAGACATCTGACTACTGCTCCATATTACAAATTCAGAGATAAATTCCTGTTAATAACTGAACCATTAACTAGAATACTCTTCTATACCTCTTTCATTCTGCTTTTGTGCTTCATTTTCCTCTGGCCCTGGGTATTGGCTGTTTTTGTATTAAGGTTAATAACACAAATTATTGTTTTTAATCTTGTTCAAAAGAAATTGAATGAACCGGAATTATTGGTTTATTTGTTAATATTCGATATCTTTTCACCTGTAATCAACAGCATTATTTTTTTAAGTAATACCCGGAGCAGATCCGTCAAAAACCAATGGAAATAGTTCACGAATTATCGGAAAAAGCCAAAGGCGATCTGTTACTTGTTGAAGAAGCAAAGAAGGGAAATGAAAAAGCTTTTGCCAGCCTGATGAACCGCTACAGGGATTCTATTTATTATATGCTTCTTAAAATGGTGAATAATGCATCTGACGCCGAGGACCTTACCATAGAGGCATTTGGGAAAGCCTTCAGAAACCTTGATTCATATACGCCTAAATTCGCTTTCAGTACCTGGCTTTTTAAAATTGCGACAAACAACTGTGTTGATTTTATAAGAAAGAAGCAACTCTCACCTACCCCGTTTGATCATATGCAGGATAATTTGGAAAACGTCACTGTAAACATTCAATCAGACTTGCCTGATCCTGAAGAGTCATTGATTAATCACCAGAAGATTGCAGCACTTAAAGATATAGTGAACCAGTTGAAGCCAAGATATAAATCACTTATAGAGCTCCGGTATTATAAGGAATATTCTTATGAAGAGATCTCATCGGAGCTAAATCTTCCAATCGGTACGGTAAAAGCACAATTATTCAGGGCCAAAACTTTGTTATATAATATATTAATCAAAACAGGTCACAGGTAGTGTCAGAATGCATTTTCAGGTATTTCCCGTTTTTATCAGACATTCAGAAAGACAGGCTGTCGAAGTTAAAGGTGATATACGACAGATGGAACAGCATGATTAATGTAATATCACGCAAGGATATGGATAATTTCTTTGTTCACCATGTTCTTCATTCATTATCAATAGCAAAGGTCATTAACTTTTTACCTGGTACTAAAATCCTAGATGTCGGGACCGGAGGCGGATTCCCGGGAATACCCCTGGCTATACTGTTTCCTGATTCTCAATTCACGCTTCTTGACTCAATTGGAAAAAAAATTAAAGTGGTTAAAGCTGTCTCGGATGAACTTGGATTAGAAAATGTGTTCGCGGTTCGTAAAAGAATTGAAGAAGAAAATAGCAAGTTTCAGTTTGTTATATGCAGGGCAGTAACCGGATTTCCCGAATTTGTAAATCTTACTTCAAAAAATATAAGCCTCAACGGAATCAATAGACCTGGGAATGGATTATTCTATCTTAAAGGAGGGGATCTGACATCTGAATTATCACAGTTTAAGAATAAAGTCACAGTGTGGCAAATTAAAGATTTTTTTGATGAATCCTATTTTGAAACTAAAGTGATTGTATATCTGCCAGTTTGATTTTTTGAAAAAAAAACTCCTGCGGGTTTTTATATTTCAAAAAAGTACTACATTTGCAGTCTCAATTCAGAAGTTAGTCAACAAATATTATTGAAAAGATGAAAAGAACATATCAGCCATCAAGAAAGAAGAGAGTAAATAAGCATGGTTTCAGGGAAAGGATGTCAACTCCTAACGGTAGAAGAGTTCTTGCTGCACGCAGAGCCAAAGGAAGGAAGAAACTCTCTGTTTCACCTGAACTTAAATTAAAGGGATAGTATTATTCTTACAATATATGATTAAAGGTGTCTTCCAACAGGCGCCTTTTTTGTTGATATATTTTGATTCAACCTCTCCGAGGTTGAAAAATTCCAACTGGTCATTTAACTATTATTGATGGAACCGCTCCGCGGTTAATAGGAATTCCGATTATGCTGAATATTATTGATGGAAACGCTCCGCGGTTAATAGGAATTCCGATTATGCTGAATATTATTGATGGAACCACTCCGCGATTAATATGAATTCCGATTATGCTGAATATTATTGATGGAACCGCTCCAAAGTTTTTGTTATCATTTCTGATCAATTATTCCGTTCAAGTATTAGAAAAAGATTTAAATCCCGGAGGGATTTCATTAATAATAGACAGAATGCATTCCCATTTTTGAACCACGGAGTGGTTCCATAAGTATTTTACAAATATCTGTCAGAGTGTCTCTGCAATTTAAAATCCTTTTCTATTATTATTAACTTTACAAACTTTTTGAATAATATTATGCCAAAGCTTATAACCCATATAAACGATAAAGATCTCAGGGTGATCGCTGATAAGATAACCAACAATATTCGTATAACGCCTGAAGATGGTTTATTCCTTTTTAAGAATGCTGATCTGGCTCTTCTGGGTCTTCTTGCAGGGATTGTCAGGAGAAGACACAATGATAATCTTGCATATTTCAACCGTAATTTTCATATTGAACCAACTAATAAATGTATTTATAATTGCAGGTTTTGTTCTTACCATAAACCTGAGGGGGATCCTGAAAGCTGGGAATACAGCCATGAAGAGATGCTTGATATAGTAAATCGTTTTGATAATAAGGCTGTAACTGAAGTTCATATTGTCGGAGGTGTGCATCCGTCATATGACCTTCATTATTGGGGATCACTTTTAAAAAAAATTAAAGAGCACAGGCCCGCCCTCCATATAAAAGCTTTTTCCGCAATTGAACTTGATCATATGATTTCCCTGGCAGGATGCTCAATTGAAGAAGGATTGAAACTTTTAAAAGGGTACGGTCTCGATTCTATACCCGGAGGTGGCGCTGAAATATTCGATGAAGGAATAAGAAAATTGATCTGTGACGAAAAATCATCATCTGAGCTGTGGCTGAGAATCCATGAGACTGCTCACAGACTTGGAATTCCATCAAACGCCACAATGCTTTATGGGCATATAGAAACATACGCTCACCGCATCGATCACATGGAAAGACTTCGTATTCTTCAGGATAAAACACATGGATTCAATGCTTTTATTCCTTTAAAGTACAAGCAATCAAACAACAATATGTCGTATCTGGGTGAAGTGAATACAATTGAAGATCTCCGAAACTATGCGGTCTCTAGAATTTATCTTGATAATTTTCCTCATATAAAGGCATACTGGCCGATGACCGGTAAGGAATGTGCCCAGATATCTCTCTCCTTTGGTACAGATGATATGGATGGTACAATTGATGATACAACAAGAATTTATTCAATGGCTGGTTCAGAAGAGGAAAACCCCGCTATGAGCTCCGATGAAATATGTACTCTAATTCGCCAGGCAGGTTTCATCCCTGTGGAAAGAGATTCGCTTTATAAACCCATTTGTCCGCCTGCGCCATCAGTTTAAAATCCTGACATCTTTTCTTATAATTTTATCAGTACCTTTGCGTTATTACTAATGTTCAATCTGGTTGTATGAGCTTAAAAAACTTTATTCTGAGCAAATTGTTTCTCAAAAATCTTGGATATGCCATTGTCATCATCGTGGGGGGTATATTGGTCCTTCTTATCTGGATGAATTTTTATACAAGACATGGACAGGCACGAGCTGTGCCAAATTTCATCGGGCTTACAATGGAGCAGACTACAAAACTTGCAAAAAAGAGCAGGCTCCGGTATCAGGTAATTGATTCAATTTATACAACAATCGTCCCCCGGGGATGTATTGCTGAACAGAATCCCAAACCAGGATTCAAAGTGAAAAAATGGAGGAATGTCGTTCTCACTATCAATGCATTTCATCCTGAAATGGTAGCAATGCCAAATCTTATTGATCTTCCAAAAAGACAGGCAATAATGCTTGTTGAAAGTTCCGGTCTTGAAATCGGGCTCTTAAAATACAGACCCGATGTTTCTATAGATGTGGTTATCGATCAACAATTTAACGGGAAGAATATCAACACAGGAGATTCCCTGCAAAAAGGTTCTGTGATTGATCTTGTACTTGGGAAAGGATTTAGTAACCAGCGAACACCTGTTCCCAATCTGTTGGGAATGAGACTTGATCCGGCAAAAGATAAAATTCTGGGTTCTTCACTTAATCTGGGCACTTTTGAATATGACAATACTATAAAAAAAGGAGCAGATAGCATTAATGCTTTTGTCTATAAACAGAATCCGGAATTTAAAAATGACGCAACACTTCAACTCGGATATCCTATATACCTTTGGCTCACTGTTGATTCGGCTAAGCTTAAAGTTGATTCAACCAGATTTGTTTCAGATACGATTCCTTCTACCACAATTTCAGACACAAAGTCTAATTAACCAGGATGTTAAAAAGGATAATTCTATATGGAATATTTCTTAATTCATGGCTGGTTAGTATTCTTGCTCAGGAAGTAGTCACCGGTCTGCAATCAAACTACAGGATAATACATAATGCTGAAAAAATTAAGGGAAGCAGAGGATTGACTTCTGCCGACACACTGGGACTTCCTTTTTTTGATGATTTTTCTGGTCATTCAATATTCCCTGATAGCAAGAAATGGACTGACAACTACGTATTTATCAATAATACCTATTCCGATCGGCAAATCACAGCCGGAATTGCCACTTTCGATGCCCTGGACAATTCCGGGAAAATGTATGATCAGGCCTCTACTTCGGGATTTGAAGCCGATCATCTTACTTCTCAGCCAATTAATCTGAATTATACCGCTTCAGATAATATCTGGCTGAGCTTCTTTTATCAGGCAGGCGGACTTGGAGACCCCCCTGAATCAAATGACAGTCTGACTCTTCAGTTCTTTGCACCGCTGGAACAAAAATGGTATTCCATCTGGAAAGTTGGAGGCAGTCTTGATCAACGATTTAAACCAGCCATTATCAGGATTGATAAAGATCGCTTCCTTCAAAAAGGTTTCCAGTTCCGGTTCGTTAATTACGCCAGTATCAGCCCAAACCTCACTGATCCGTCGATGGTAGGAAATTGTGATATATGGAATGTCGATTATGTTCTTCTTGACAAAAACAGAAATGCCGCGGACACAACATTTGCAGATGTGGCATTCACACTTCCCCTTCGCTCTTTACTCAAAAGTCACGAAGCTATGCCCTGGAAGCAATTCAGGCAGGTCTATCTTCAGGAAATGGGCTCTTCAATACTTATTCATTATCGTAATAACGATACTTTAACCCGTAATATAACCCGTAATTTTGAAATTTGGGATGTTTATAAAAATTCTCAGGCTTATTCCTTCTCTGCAGGAGCAACCAATATTGGACCTTTAACAAATGTTGATTATAATGCAAATCTTGTCTATACTTTTAACACCAGCAATAATGATTCAGCTCTATTCAGGATTACGGCTTCACTTAAGACAGATAATTTTGATCCAAAGGGAAACGACACGTTAATATATTATCAGGTTTTTAAAAATTATTTTGCATTCGATGACGGGACTTCTGAAGGAGGATATGGGATAAACGGACTTGGATCCAGAAATGCTATGGTGGCTTACAAATTTACCTCCTTCATTCAGGACACCTTAAGAGCCATACAAATTTGCTTCAACGACAGCTATCAGCATGCTAATCAAAGGGAATTTGATCTGGTGGTCTGGGACGATAACAATGGGATTCCCGGTAGTGTGCTTTATACCAGGGAAGATGTCATTGTTGAACAGGGTAATGATATAAATGGTTTTTATACCTATACACTTCCTGAAGGTGTTGTGGTAAATGATGTCTTTTATGTCGGATGGAAGCAACGCTCTGAGTCGTTTCTTAATGCAGGTTATGATATAAATACTCCCAATGCCGGCAAACAATTCTACTGGCTAAACGGTGAATGGAGCCAGTCTCAGGTTCCCGGCAGTATAATGATAAGGCCAGTTGTAGGCTCTGCGCTTATAGTTACCTCAGTTCATGACACTCCCGTAAAAAATAAGAGCCTTATGACCATATGGCCTAATCCGGCAGGCGATTATATCAATATTGATCCGGGTGACCTGCAATTGTCCGGATCGTCTTATATAACCATAACTGACCTGAATGGGCACGAACTTATAAAAGTTCTTTTCAATAATAAGGTAGATATATCTTCACTTAAGAACGGCATGTACTTTCTGGTTATAAATATAAATGGGAGGCCTGTCGGGTACAACCGGTTTATTAAATCAAGGTGATCAAAAAAAATGGCAGAAGAAGAATTGATCGATCAGCAGGAACTCTTTGAACATTACAGGTTTAAGGCAGATCCCGGGCAATCACTACTCAGGATTGATAAATTTCTGTCCGACAGGCTGGATAATTCCTCGAGGACGCGCATTCAGAATGCTGCCAATGCAGGTAATATTCTGGTAAATAATAATCCGGTTAAACCAAGCTATAAGATTAAACCAGGGGATAATGTACAGGTTGTATTGCCGACACCTCCTAGAGAAATTGAACTTATCCCCGAAAATATCCCCTTAAATATTGTTTATGAGGATGATGATGTTCTGGTCGTTAATAAAGAACCAGGTATGGTAGTGCATCCAGCTTACGGCAACTATACAGGAACACTCGTTAATGCCCTGATGTGGCACTTCAGGGACCTTCCGCTTTTTAATACAGGGGAGAGCAGACCGGGTCTGGTTCACCGTTTGGATAAAAACACCTCCGGTATTCTTGTTATTGCCAAGAATGAATATGCACTTAACAGGCTCTCAAAACAGTTTTATGACCGGACAACAGATCGAAGGTACAATGCTCTCATATGGGGAATACCCGATCCGCTGGAAGGAACTATTACCGGTAATGTCGGCAGGAGTATAAAGGACAGGAAGATAATGCAGGTTTTTAAGGATGACTCCGAGGGGAAGACAGCAATAACTCACTATAAGGTCCTCGAGGATCTTGGTTATATTTCACTCATTGAATGCAAACTTGAAACCGGACGCACGCATCAGATCCGTGTCCATTTCAGTCATATAAAACATCCTTTGTTTAATGATGAGGAGTATGGTGGAAATCAAATACTTAAAGGTACAACATTCACGAAATACCAGCAGTTTATTAAAAATTGTTTTAAGATACTACCTCGTCAGGCTTTGCATGCAAAATCACTGGCATTTAATCATCCCGTAACCGGGAAAAGACTCTCCTTTGATTCAAATCTGCCCGATGATATGGTACAGGTAATTGAGAAGTGGAGGAAATATATTTCTGGGCGAGAATCTATCGAATAAATCACACTTTATTATTGAGATGGGGTTGTTGAAGAAATTGAAATCAATTAACCACAAAGGTCTCAAAGAGTCTACACAAAGAACACAAAGAGCTGAATTATATTGCTTTGGCTTTGTGCACTTTGCGCCTTCTTAGTGTACTTTGCGGTTAAATGGATTTAAACAGCCCAAATTTGTAGATCTTACCAGCTGCCTCCGGCACCACCACCACCAAAGCTGCCTCCACCGAAGCCGCCGAAGCCGCCGCCTCCACCACCGCCACCTGAGAATCCGCCCCAGCTTCCACTTGAACCTCTTCCTGAATTCATCATACCCATAAGCATCCAGAATGGCAATCCTCCGGTACTGATATGTTTGTTATTAGATCCGCCGGAACCCCTGGAAGCCATTGCTATAATGATGAACACAATAAATATAATAAGACCAAAGGGGATATTTTTACCTGCACTCTTCTTTGCCCTGTGACTATAATCTGCAGCAGAAAATTCCCTTTTTGCCAGTGACATAAGGGTATTTGTGGCACTGTTTAATCCACCGTAATAATCTCCATTACGGAAGGCAGGCAAAATTTCACGGTCAACAATTTCAGCACATGTCAAATCGGGAATAGGTCCTTCAACTCCATACCCTGTGGAAATCTGGACCTCCCCTCTTGAATCTGCTGTTTTTGGTTTAATCAAAATAAGTATACCATTATTCCGTCCTTTCTGCCCGACTCCCCATTTCTCTCCGAGACGCTGTGCATAATCCGCTTTATCATATCCACCCAGTGTTGGAACGATAACGATAGCAATCTGATTAGAAGTGGAATCGCTGAAAGCAACAAGCTTTTGTTCAAGAATGTTAACTTCTTCAGTCTTAAGCATCCCGGCAAAATCGTTCACTAACCTTGGAGGATTTGGTCGTTCAGGAATATCCTGTGAAAAAACCTTGTTAACAGAGATTATGCAAAATAAAACCGAAAGGGTCAGCAAAAACAAACTTTTCTTTATCATTATGGTTACTCCCTTTTTATTTTACTTATCAAATGAAATTTCATCAGGCAATTCGTTAACATCATCCATTCTGTGAGGAAAATGGATTTTAAGATGTTTCCCGGCAAGCAAAATTCCTTCTGAAAGGCCTTCTGTGAACTTCCCCTCTTTGAAACTTTTTATAAGCAGTTCGCTTATATCATCCCAGAACCCGGCATTAACTTTTGCATTTATCCCGGCATCACCAATGATTGCAAACTTTTTGTCGTTCACGGCAAGATAAAACAAAACGCCATTGCGTTCAGCAGTTTTATTCATGCCCAGCTTTTTAAAGAGCCATGCCGCTCTGTCGAGAACATCGCCTTTCAGTGACGATTCTATATGCACTCTTATTTCGCCTGAAGTTTCCAGCTCAGCCTCCCTGACTGATTCAAGGATCTGAGCCTGTTGTTCTTTCGTAAAGAACGATGAAGCTTTCATTTATTGTATATGAATAAATTTCAAAATTTAACTTCCGGAGCTTTTTCCGCACCTTTTTCAGCCTCAAAATATGGCTTTATCTGGAATGAAAACATTCCTGCAAGGAAGTTTTGAGGAAACCTCCTGATATAAGTATTATATGTCAAAGCAATATCATTGAATTTCTTTCTTTCCACAGATATTCTGTTTTCAGTTCCTTCAAGTTCAACCTGTAGATCCCTGAAATTCTGAGTGGCTTTAAGTTCAGGATACTTTTCAACAACAACCATCAGTCTGGAGAGCGCCGAAGACAATTGTCCCTGTGCCTGCTGAAACTGTTGCATATTGGCCTCAGTCATTTTGGTAGGATCGATAGTAACTGATGTAGCTTTTGATCGGGCTTCAATAACCTGGGTAAGAGTGGTTTGTTCAAAATTTGCAGCACCCTTAACAGTATTTACAAAATTAGGTATAAGATCGGATCTGCGCTGATAGGCAGTCTCGACATTGCCCCATTGACTTGTAACAGACTCCTGCATGGTAACCATTCCGTTGTAAACTTTTGTTCCCCAAAGAACCACCGCTAAAACAATAAGCGCCAGAAAAGCAACTACTATTATCGAAATCAAACAACCTCTTTTCATTTTTAATAACATTTTAAATTTTAACAAAGTTAATATATCAAGTCGAGAATTCAATGTAATATGGAAAACTTCAAGAATATAACCACAAAGGACACAAAGTTTTCACAAAGGACACAAAGAAATTATGTTTATATAAGTTTAATTAGCAAGGAATTATAATACAAAACTATTCTATTTTTGTTCTTTGTGATCTTTGCGCCTTCTTTGTGATCTTTACGGTAAAGGATTTCTATTAAGCTTATATTTGTATTTTTTCTAAATTTGGATTGAAAAATTAAACAAAAATATGAAGACTATTGCAATTGCAGCCGGTGGCGATTCCTCTGAGTTTGAAATATCTGTAAAGAGTGCTGAGGAAGTAGGCAAAATTTTATCCTCGAAATATGTAGTTTATATAATTACAATCCATGGATCCAACTGGTATTGGGAAGATCAGAAGGGTCGTTATCATAATATTGACAAGAATGACTTTAGTCTGATACCCGACAATAATAAGATAAAATTCGATGGAGTATTTATTGCAATTCATGGTACCCCGGGTGAGAATGGTTTGCTTCAGGGGTACTTCGACATGATAGGTATTCCATACACAAGCTGCGATGCATTCTGCTCGGCACTTACATTCAGTAAACAGGCATGCAAACTCTTTCTTAAAGAATATGGTATTGCTATGGCTGAAGCTGTTCTGATAAGAAAAGGCAACAATATTGATCAGACAAATATAATAAGTCGAACCGGACTACCATGTTTTGTAAAACCCAATGACAGCGGTTCCAGTATTGGTGTTACCAAGGTGAAAACGAAAGAAGAATTGTTGCCTGCGATTGAAACAGCATTTAAAGAGAGTGATGCGGTGCTTATTGAAGCTTTTATATCCGGACGTGAAGTTGCATGCGGAGTTATGAAAACAAAAAGCAAAACTATCGTTCTTCCACTTATTGAGATTATCAGCAGAAATGAATTTTTCGATTATGAGGCAAAGTACACTCCTGGCAAATCAGATGAAATTGCACCGGCCGACATCCCTCCATTGGTCACCACTGAGATACAAAGAATAAGTAAGTTTGTATATGATCTCCTTGGATGCAAGGGAATTGTCAGGGTCGATTTTATAGTCGTTGGTGATAAGCCTTTTTTTATTGAGATAAATACCGTGCCTGGAATGACGAAAGAAAGCCTTGTGCCGAAAGAAGCTGCAGCTGCCGGGATAACGCTTGAAGAATTATACTCCATGGCCGTTGAGAATATGTTTGAATAACGGCTCAAAGGCGTAAAGGCACAACGGCGAGCTACCAGCTATGAACTAAGAGCCAAAACCTTATTTAGTTTCTCTTGCTAGTTTCAGCGCACTGGTTGTTGTAAAGTATTTTGTGATCATTCCCGGCACTTCCCATTCCGGCAATTTTCCTGCTTTCAGATATTCAAGAAATTTCGCTGTAACCTGACCAAAATGCTCTTCATGACTCACCCTGTACTTTTCAGGAACAATAATCTTAAAGGTGGAAGTATTTACGGCTTCTATCTGAAGACTATCATAAGGCAATGCTTTAACAGCTTCTCTTAATTCTGAAGCGAACTTATTCATTTTTATCCCATTTATGCTTTTTACATATAATGTGGGCAGGAATTTTTCCTCAACTCCCTGACGGATGACCAGATCACATTTAGTGCCGTGCATTACTGAATAATGTGTATCACCTCCTCCTGGAGGAGCCTGGTATTTCCACTCCACAGAAACCTTTGCAAAAATCCCCTTAACCTGATAGACCATTTCCCCATTTGCAAAAACATTCAGTTTCCCGTCTCTTACATCTTTCTCAAGATAACCGGGAAAATCATCCAATCCGGTAACTCCCTTAAACTCTTCTTGCGAGATAAGTGTCGGCCACCTTTTTGCGTTTACCATCTTTATGTCTGATGGATTTAGAATTTGTTCAGGGAAACATTCCCATTGAATAAGGTCAACTAGATGTGTTGTTACATCAACAATCCCTTCGCCCTGTTGCTGAACATCAAAATACCAGGCAGGACGAAGCACATGACTTCCCGAAACAACCTTTGAGAAATGATGTACACTAATTTTGGTTACGGCCGGCTCTTCCTTGGTTCCATTTGTTAATACGCCAAAGATCCTGGTATTTTGTGATAAAAGTTTCTGAAGAATCGTAGTCACCTCATATCTCTCAGTCATAATGTCATATAAGAGAACTCCCTTTTCCCCTGCTGTTTTAAAAGCTGCTTCCAGAGTGGGAAAATCATCAGGGCTGATTATCATCGGCTTATCTGCAAGTACATTCAGACCGGCATTAATTGATTTTGTAATATATTCGGCCTTTTTCCTGTTGTTCCCCGATAAAATCACAACATTCCCTGCTTTTTCAGAAAGCATCTTTTCAAAGAAATCAGGACCTGTATATGTAATTTCATTCCAGTTAGTGGGATTAAGAGGCCTTTCGTTATAGGCTTTGATTCTTTCGAGATGTTGCAGATAATCAGGTCCCTGTGGCGCATAAACATGCACGTCGGGAGAAACCTGAGCATACATTGTTTTCTGTACAAGAGCTGCATGAAAATGCCCCGGATCCACTGTAATCAATTTTACCTGATAGGTTTTTGCCATCGAAGAATCTGATTTAAGTGTTTTTTGTCTGGAGCCACCTGTTCCACAAGAAGTTAAAACCAATACAAAGAGGATGATAAATATGAAGAACTTTTTCATTATTTCTAGGGTTCTGTTGTTTTAGCTCACTCCAACCTTTTCTATTTCTTTAGTACTTCCTGCCTGTACTGATCAATCGGATCACATGTACAAACCAGGTTACGGTCGCCAAAACCATCATCAATACGTCCAACAGCGGGCCAGAACTTATTCTCTACAACCCAATTAAGTGGATAAGCGGCTTTCTGCCGATCATAAGCATGATTCCATTCATTAGCTGTTACAACAAAAACAGTATGGGGCGAGTTATGTAAGACATTATCCACTTTATCTGCCTTGCCACTTTTTATTTCTTCGATCTCACTCCAGATCGATTTCATCGCGCTAACAAATTTATCAAGTTCCTGAAGTGACTCTGATTCAGTCGGCTCCACCATGAGGGTTCCATGAACCGGAAATGAAAGAGTAGGTGCATGAAATCCATAATCCATCAACCTCTTGGCTATATCAGCTTCGGTTATACCTGCTTCTGTTTTAAAATTTCTGCAATCAAGTATCATCTCGTGAGCGACAAACCCTTCTGTTCCTGTATATAAAGTCTTAAACCATTTCTTTAATGATGCAGCAATATAATTAGCATTCAGTATGGCATATTTTGTAGCCAGTGTCAGGCCATAAGAACCCATCATCATCACATAGGCATGAGAAATAGTAAGTATTTGCCCGCTTCCGAAAGGAGCACCTGACACAGCAGTTGTTCCATGACTTCCTCCTGTTTTAACAAAGTGGTGGGAAGGAAGGAACTCGGCCAGCTTATCATTTGTAAGTATAGGGCCCATACCCGGGCCGCCACCTCCATGAGGAATGGCGAATGTTTTATGAAGGTTAAGATGACATATATCAGCACCAATATGTCCTGGATTTGTAAGGCCAACCTGTGCATTCATATTTGCACCGTCCATATAAACAAGTCCTCCATTTGCATGAATGATATCGGACATTTCTATTACTGCAGCTTCAAATACCCCATGTGTTGAAGGATAAGTGATCATAAATCCTGCCAGATTATCCTTATGTTCCTCCGCTTTTTTCTTAAGATCAGTAACGGATATATTTCCCTTTTCATCACATTCCACAACTATTATCTGCATACCTGCCATAGCGGCACTTGCCGGATTAGTTCCATGAGCTGATGATGGTATCAAAACTATATTTCTGTTTCCTTCTCCCTTTGTAAGGTGATATTGCCGAATTATCATTAGTCCGGTATATTCTCCGGCAGCCCCTGAGTTTGGTTGAAACGAGATTGCTGAAAAACCTGTTATTTCTTTAAGTGCCTCACCTAATTCATCCATAATCTGATAATAGCCCTGCGCCTGGTCTGCCGGAACAAAAGGATGAATATTTCCAAATTCAGGCCAGCTCATAGCAAACATTGAACTTGCAGGATTAAGCTTCATTGTGCACGAACCCAGGGAAATCATACAGTGAGTAAGTGAAAAATCTTTTCTTTCGAGCATCTTGATGTACCTCATCATTTCAGTCTCGCTATGATAACGGTTAAACGTTCCACCCTCAAGGAAAGATGACTTTCTCAGAAATTTCTCCTCAAGAATTTCACAATTGCAGAAAGAATCGATCTTAACCGTTTCCTTTCCTGCTGCTCTAAGAAATATGTTTACGATGGTCTCTATTTCTTTAATTGTAGTTATTTCATCAGTACTGATAATCACCGTATCATCATCAGGATAATAGAAATTCATTTCTGCTTCAAGTGCGAGCGTTTTGATTGTTTCTATTGGAACGCCTATCCCCGGGTTTATCTTTAAGGTATCGAAGAACACCGAATTCAGTTGTCTGAATCCTGATTCTTTGAGATTAAAACTTATTGTGCATGCTGCATTATGAATATGTTTTGCGATATTTCTTAATCCTTCCGGACCATGATACTGAGCATACATACCCGACATTGTAGCAAGGAGTGCCTGAGCTGTACAGATATTTGAGGTGGCCCTCTCACGTTTTATGTGCTGTTCCCGTGTCTGTAATGCCATTCTTAAGGCACTGTTTCCCTGGGCATCAACCGAAACACCGATTATTCTTCCCGGCATACTTCGTTTCAGTTCATCTTTTGTGGCAAAATATCCGGCGTGCGGTCCTCCGAAACTCATAGGAAGTCCCATTCTCTGACTTGATCCGACAACGATATCAGCACCCCATTCGCCGGGAGGTTTCAGAAGAGCCAGACTCATCAGATCTGCAGCCACACCAACCAGAGCTCCGGCAGCATGAGCCAGATCGGTAAATGCTTTATAGTCGCGTAGCTGGCCGGAAGCGGCGGGATATTGTACAAAAGAACCGAAGAAAGATTCATCAAAAAAAGCTGTAGTGTATTTTCCTGTAACAAGTTCAATGCCAAGCGGGTTTGAACGTGTTTTTATAACATCCAAAGTTTGAGGAAAAACATCAACGTCAACAAAAAACTTATTGGCTCCTGCTTTCACTGAAGCTCTCGGTCGGGCATTAAACATCATTATCATTGCTTCTGCTGCTGCAGTAGACTCGTCGAGTAATGATGCATTGGCAATCTCCATACCGGTTAGTTCAATAATCATGGTCTGAAAATTCAAAAGAGCTTCCAGACGACCTTGCGAGATTTCAGCCTGATATGGAGTGTAAGATGTGTACCATGAAGGATTTTCAAGTACGTTCCTGATAATTACCGACAGAAGAGCAACACCATAATACCCCTGTCCGATGAATGAACGGAACATTTTATTCTTCTGACCGAGAGACTTAATATAATTCAGATATTCGAATTCACTCATTGCTTCAGGAAGCCTTAGCGGCTTGTCGAGCATAATAGATTTTGGAACCGTCCTCTCAATCAGCTCTTCAAGGGAATCAACACCAATAATCCTTAGCATAGTCGGCAACTCATTTTCACGCGGTCCTATATGTCGGGTTACAAACTTATCTGATAGCATATATTATAGTTTTAAAAATCAATAAAATGATAATATTAAGAATTAGAACTCACAATTAACAGGATTTAAATCATTTAAAAAATGGGTTTGATTTCATTTCCCTTTCGATAGTTGTTTCATTTCCATGACCTGGATATACCACAGTTGATGGAGGAAGAACAAATAACTTGTTCTTTATGCTACCTATAAGTGTTTCATAATTGCCACCCTGAAGGTCAGTTCTACCAATACTTCCTGAAAAGAGAGCATCGCCGGTAAATACACAATTGTTCTTTTCACTGTAGAAAGCAAGGCTTCCCGAAGTGTGACCCGGAACATGAAGTGCCTTAAGTTCCGTTGTTCCAAACGTAACCACCTGATTATCTGATATAAAGCCGGCAGGTTCGGGCGGTTTATCCATCGTCAGGCCAAAAAGCATAGCATGCTGGCTTGCATTTTCCCTGTTCATCTCATCAAGTTCACTTGAAAAAGTTCTCAGCCCATACTTTTCGAGAACGAACCTGTTGCCAAAAACATGATCAAGGTGGCAATGTGTATTTAAAAGCAAAACCGGATTAATGCTCTTATCCTTTATAAAATTTTCGAGCTTTTCAGATTCCTGCTTTTCGTAACAGCCGCAATCTATTATAGCACAATCACCCGAGTCATCTACCAGGATATAGGTATTTACTTCAATTGGAGAAAAAACAAACTTAAAAATTTTCATATTAAATTAAATGAGTATCGGTTTTCAATAATAAGTTATTTTAAATAGCAAAAAATCAATTATTTAATAACATGGACTCACCCCAGCCCCTCTCTGCTTCGCAAAGAGGGGCAAAACATTGCACTCCCCCTTCTTTTGCCTGCAAGAGAAGGGGGTCGGCGGGATGAGTACATGAAGAACGTATAAATGATTTAGTCTATTATTATTCATTCCTGATAGTCATATTAAATTATTTTCGATTTACGGTACCTTTAAGCATAGGGACAAAAATAAAATTTCCATGTTCTGAATGTTCGAAACTTTCAGGTCCGGTACGTTCCACAACAGTCATTACCTGAGAACCGGAACCCCCAAGAGGTATAACCAGTCGTCCTCCGGTTTTAAGTTGATGAAGAAGTATATCAGGAACATCAGAAGCAGCGGCAGTGATAATAATTCCATCAAAAGGCCCATACTGGGGTTTACCTTCATATCCATCACCATAAAAAAAATCTGCAGAATATCCTAGTGATGTTAAAGTCCTCTGGGCATTAATATAAAGGTCCCGGTAACGTTCGATAGTATAAACTTTTGCTCCCATCTCGGCAAGTATTGCAGCCTGATAGCCCGAACCGGTTCCGATTTCAAGAATTTTATCCCTTTTCTTCACTCTCAGCAAAGAAGATTGCACCGCAACAGTATAAGGCTGTGATATTGTCTGACCCGATGTAATAGGAAAAGCCTTATCGACATAGGCATGAATTAGAAATGCAGGATCCATAAAGAGATGACGCGGAACCGTATCAAGGGCTCTCAGTACCTCTTCATCCGAGATCCCTTTCTTCCGTAACTCTGCCACAAGTTTTTTGCGTTTGCCTTTTGCTTCAAATGTATCTGTCATATTATCTTCCTGATCAATTTTTTATTCCCGACAAAAGTAAAAAAAAATGAAGAAGAGTTAATGGAAATCAGAAACCAGAAATCAGGAATTAAATCATAAGCTACGAGCTATCTGCTTTTGATATTATTCCAGATTAAATTTGGCCAGAGGTTTATACACTGCTCCCGTTGGGGAAAGAATGCTTTCGTAAAGAATAACCTCCTTTACAGGAATTATCTGCATTTCAGTATTTTCAAATCTCTTAATCAAGGTATTAAGTGTCTCCCTGGCATTAAGATGTTTTATACGTCCGATTGTCAGATGAGGATTAAATTGACGGTCCTCCGTCTTAATATCCAAGTCATTCAACCCACTCATAATATCATTATTGAGATGTATCAATTTTTCAGAATGTTCAATACCAGTCCAGATTATGCGGGGATCACTCATATTTCTGAAAACACCCAATCCTTTGAGAATCAATTCAAATTTCCCTGATCCATTACATTTCTCCTTCAGCATTGATCCGATGTTTTTTATTATTTTCTTCTCTGTATTGCCCAGGAAGGCCAGAGTAATATGGATATTATCCGGACTAGTCCATTTGATTATATCTTTGCACAATCCGGATTTTAACGATGAGAGCATCATCAAAAGATGTTTTTCTGCCTTGACTTCCAATGCGATAAAAATGCGTTTCATGTAGTCAATTAAATTATCTGGGTTAACCTATAATCTGCCTGCATCAATCTCCAGTATAATTGTTTCGATCAGAAAATCTTCACCGTACGGATCATATTCTTCTTTAAGGTTTGATCCGAAAATACGGGCTATCCCCTGCCAGAAAGCGGCAGCCAGCTTTCCCCGATAGTCTTTTATAAGTGCGTATGATGTATTCTGTGTCTCCCTGTCAATAAGTTTAATAAGTAACCGACCCTGCGTAATTGTCATATCACGAATGTCGCCTTCATAATCTGCAAAAACCTCCTTTTCCACTTTCTTCAAATAGTCCTTACGTTCCCTATCACTCTTGATATTACTTAATTCCTCGTTTACTTTGCTTAACCTGGTCCTCACAATTAATGCATAAGGATAAACTTTCTTCAGGTTATAGACGAGTCTTTCGTATTTACGGAAATCGCTTTTTTTAGGAAATTGAGGATGAGCATGAACAGTCACTTCTTTAATTTCAACTTCCGGCAGTGTAACGCCATCTCTCTTCACTTTCTGAAGCAGGTAAGATTTCCCCTGAAGAGTATCAGCCCTCTGTTTTAATGAATCGGCCTGCCCTGCGGAATCAGCGACATAAATAAAGAATACCAGTATTACAGTTATCAGTTTCACAAACAGATTTTAAGCAAATGTATCAAATTCCAGGCCACATCTTATTATCACATGAGGTGCTTTTATATATTAGAAAACCGGGAAAACCGGGATTCCGGTTTGTATTGATTCGTTTAAAAGTTAAATTTGTTAAAAGTATTTTTATGACATTCTCTGTGGAAGATCTCGACGATCAGATGAAATACAGGCTGTTCCTGACGATTCCTTATAAAAACCTGATTCAATTTGTATTTGAATATTTAAAGAAAAAATCAGGACTTATGCTTCTCTTCTGGTTTTTATGTCTTCTGTTTCTGTGTTTTGCATTAATTATCAGAATAAAAGTTGGCGGGAACTTCCCGTTTGCTCATATTCTTCTGCACTCTTTCATCGGTATGATAGTTCTGCCTTTAATCTGCATTCCGCTGCATGAACTCTTGCACGTTATCCCCTATTACCTTTCAGGAGCAAAAAATATCAGGGTTGGAATGGATCTTAAACAATACCTCTTTTATGTGACAGCAAACAGGTATGTTGCCACACCAATTCAATTCAGAATTGTGGCATGGACCCCCTTTCTTATTATCAGTACGGGAGTGGTATTTCTTGTCTTCCTTCTTCCCGGCTTGTGGAAATGGAGCCTTTCACTCTTTCTGTTCGCTCATGCAACTATGTGTGCCGGCGATTTTGCATTGTTGAATCTATACTATCTGAACAGAGATAAAAAGATATATACATGGGATGATGTTGATAAAAAAGAGGCTTACTTCTACGAAGAACTAAGTTGAAAAGTTGAAGTGTGGATTTAATTAAAAATTCAACCCTTCAACCTTCCTTAAAACTTTTCTTTAGCCAATTTCAGTATATCATCATCTTTAATGACAGGTCTGATCCTGAAAGAGTATTCATACTTTTTATCAAGTAACCGGTATTTTGGATGAATAAGTGCGCCCCATGAATTGTCGCCGCCCACGCCCATCTGCCCTAAATCAACATTCAGGTTTACCAGGTCGCGGGGCTTAACATCAATAGTATGAGTATTTGCGGTTTTCGCATCTTTCCTGTATTCTGAAATTTTCCCGGGAGATTCAAAATCATCATGAATATTATTGAGTGCAGCAAAACAGATTAAAGGGTCCCCGGTTACAAGGATTCCAATGCCATTGTCATTTGTAAGGGTAAGCCATCTGGTATCGGTCTTATAGCCATTTTCCTGGGGCCTGATATAAGGAGTATACTGGTCAGCAACAGCGCTTTCGTAAAGACCGACATCAGCTGAAGTTTTTCTGTCAACATAATTCTCCTGAGGTCCGCGTCCGAGCCATTTCAGATTTGTAAATTCCCCAGGCAGCTGCATTTGCATTCCCATTCTCGGGATCTCCGGAATTTTGTCGGAAATTTTTGAAAACTGATTTTTAATCACCAGATCTGCAGATCCATAAATGGTAAATGTTGTGGCATAACCTGCAATCTTTTTACCACTTGTATCAGGAATATCATAACTAAAAGTTACCACTACCTTTCCTAATTCAGGCTGGCTGATATTCGCTTTGGTTACAACCGTTCTTTCCCCCGCCTTTTTCCAGGACTTTAACAACTTATCCATATTGTAGCCGTAGTCATTATCGGTTGGTGGTCTCCAGAAATCGGGTTCCGGACCTTTTTTGAAAATCTCTTTCCCCTTATAATTGAATGATGTCAGTCTGCCATTAACCAGGTCAAAAACTATCTTCATATCAACACCGCTTACCTCCAGTTTCTTATCAATAGTTTTAGTCTGAAGAACAGCAAGATTATTGTCTTTCATAATTACAGGTTTAGCTTCGACAGGCAGTTTAAATTGTGCGGTTGCATAAACGTGATCTTCAGGTACATAATTCCATTCATCACTTCTTGAAAACCTCATATTAAGAAAATATTCAGCTCCGGGAACAGGATCTATCTTTTTAAAAGGTAACAGGAATGCAATTTCAGCTTTTGGCCTGAAATCGGGCATCGGTATCTTTCCTGATTGTACCACTTTTCCATCTGATACAATCTCCCAATCAAAATTAAATTCCGAAAGATTGGTAAAATCATATTTGTTTTTAATCTTAATCATTCCTTTGGCCAGATCAACCGGCTCAAAACCAACATACTGATAGACCTTATTTACCTCAAACAAACCAGGATGCGGTGTCCTGTCAGGCCAAACCAGCCCGTTTATGTTGAAGTTACCATCACTGGGGGTTCCCAACTCACCGTAATCACCGCCATATGTCCAGTATTTTTCTCCATTCTCATTCGTCTTTAGAAATCCCTGGTCAACCCAGTCCCATATAAATCCTCCCTGCAGTTTTGGATATTTTTCTATAACATCCCAATAATCCTGCAAGTTACCGGTTGAATTCCCCATTGCATGAGCATACTCAACCATAATCATCGGTCTGTCATTTTTGGGGTCTTTCGCATAAGCTTCCAGGCCTTCAATGGGTTCATACATATTGCCCCAGATGTCGGTATGTCTTTCAGGAGTGTTAGTGCTCTTCTCAGCACGTTCGTATTGGACCGGTCGTGTAACATCTCTTTTCTTCATCCATTTGTAACCATTTAGGAAATTATGACCGTCACCGGCCTCATTACCCATTGACCAGATTATAACTGACGGATGATTCTTGTCTCTTTCAAGCATCCTTTGCATCCTGTCTAGATGTGCCGCAGCCCATTCTGGTTTGTCTGCTAATGTCACATCTTTATCATAACCCATACCGTGCGACTCAATATCTGCTTCGTCAATAAGATACAATCCATATTTGTCACACATCTCGTACCAGAATTCCTGCTGCGGGTAATGGCATGTCCTCATGGCATTGATATTATTGCTTTTCATTGTCCTGATATCCTTCATTACTGTAGCCTCGTCGATAACATGCCCTGTTATTTCGTTATGTTCATGCATATTAACTCCTTTAATATGTATTGCAACACCATTAACCAGTAGTTGTGAATTAACTATTTCCACTTTTCTGAATCCGATTTTTGAACTTACACTCTCATCGATAGAGCCGTTTTTGTCTTTAAGGCTTAATACCAGTGAATAGAGATTTGGTTTTTCAGCTGACCATTTTTTGACAGCGGGTACGTTCTTAATAATATTGACTGATACATTGTCACCCGACAATCGGACATCTTTAGATTCGGTGAAAAGCTTCTTGGTGCCTTCAAAAAGAGACACATCAACAATAAAATCATTATTATTTGCCACAGCGCTCTTTAAAGAAACGTCAACTTTCAGCAGGCCTTCACTGTAATTTTTGTCAAGGTCACCAATTGCAAAAAAGTCCCTGATATATGTTTTTGGACGTGCATGAAGGAAAACTGTTCTTTGAATACCACTCAGTCTCCAGAAGTCCTGATCTTCAAGGTAACTGCCATCGCTCCACCTGTAAACCTCCACCGAAAGGGAGTTTTTTCCTCCTTTAAGATAACTTGTAATGTTGAATTCTGCAGGCGTTTTGCTATCCTCACTGTAGCCAACAAGTTTCTCATTTACCCATACATAAAACGCAGAACTTACAGCCCCGAATTGCAGGAATATTTCTTTATTTTTCCAGTCAGACGGAACAGTGAAATTCCTTTTATATGATCCGACCGGATTCCAGTCATGGGGAATAGCCGGTGGAACTTTTTTATACACATAAAATGTACCGGATGAACCAGGGGCTTTTGAATCCTTTATTTCCGGTTTTGGAG
>Ga0265316_10001857_pt1 | contig 22222 bp, 14 predicted proteins | sample 4522metaG_FD_202092 | JGI IMG/M metagenome (GOLD analysis project Ga0265316, IMG submission 202092) | Rhizosphere microbial communities from Carex aquatilis grown in University of Washington, Seatle, WA, United States - 4-5-22 metaG | ecosystem: Host-associated > Plants > Roots > Rhizosphere >... | reverse complement strand
GGCTTATAATGATAATCATAAGTCTTCAAAATTTTCCCATCCTGATCTCTTATCAATTTTAACCTGCCAAAGGAATCATATTCATAATAAGTAGTTACATTTTTCTCGTCGGTTTGGGAGGTCATGCCCACCAGGGGTTGGTAAGTATAGGTGGTCATCTGCGAACCAACGGGCTGAAAGCGTAAATCATCTACCAGGAAATAATGGTTTGCATAATCCTCATTCCAGGGATAGCATTCGATTTTAAGCTTTTCGGTGGCAGGGATTCCATTTGCAGTTCTGATACTTCCCAGATCAATCACATTTTCAATATATATCCATTGTCCCTTGGTGTCATCAAAATTAGGAACCTGATAAGCTATCATGGTACCGTCTGCCCTTCTGGCCTGTACTACCAGGTGGCCTTTCGCAGCAGCAAAACCCGCCTGTGTTTTTACCCAACCGGATAATTTGTATTTTTGATTTTGATTATCGGGTATAAATGACCTGCTAAAGGAAAATGCCTGTTCTACTTTACGGCTGTATACCCCTGTATGGGCATCTGAAGAGAACCCATTGTCGGTATTCATAAACCAATGGTCGTTATCGGGCAGGTTAGCTACATTACTGTTGCTTTCAAATCCTATATAGCTGCATTCGTTGCCAATTTCATTGGTTGTAGTAGCAGCGTTTATAATTTTAGCAACCGGCAGGGTTTGGTTGTAACCCCAGAAGTACGAAGTATTTATATCGTTCGTTTTATGACTTTGAAGAATATTCCCTAAAGAATCATATTGGTCACAAACCACATCTGGCTGGTATGCGGTATTAAAAATGAATTTACCATCCGAATCAAACGACGACATGGCAGGGTTACTAATCGGGCCGACAGTTTTTATGCTGTATGTATACTGAGGTTTTATAATGTTATTCCCAAAATCATTATACCTGATTAAACTCCCGCTAACTAAATTACCATCTACTAAATTCTGGCTTTCTACCGGATATGCTATCATATTATTGTTTTGCATTTTTAATATAGTGGAAGCATCAGAATAACTTGTTGATAGACAATTGCTATAATTTGTGTTGCATTGATTTAATGCCTGATTATATGTATCCAAACAATAAGACCCAACATTAAGGCCTGGGCTATGGATACAATATTGATAGGAACTCATGGCTGAGTTTTTACATGAAGTCAAACTTGTGTTGCAAGTGGAATAATTGGGACTACCAATGTGATAATCTGAAATATAATTATTTTGTATTACATTCTTTGAACCGTTACTTTGGATTTGGGTAATGGAAGATACCTGACCAGTTTGGTTATAAGTATAGGTTTTGGTCGCTGATGTATAATTATTTTTATTCTTAGGATCATAGGTCATTTCAGTAGTCGAAAGTAATAGTTTGGCAACATTAACTATTACTTTCGATTTTACAACAATAAATTCCCTGAAAAAAGTTACTCTTTCCTCCTCAGGACACCAAGTTTGCCATAAGCAATAATTGCAATTAGCTTTTTGTACTTTTGGAAAATTAAAAAAATCGTAGTTTATATTAAAAATTGAATTTTTATTTATGAAAGTTGCAGGAATATAGTTTTGAAATGTATTTTGCACTTCTTTAATTGGATTACCATTATCATCATACTCCACATATCTATTGTTTTGCCCCCTTGCCCAATCATAATTTGATGCTGATATAAAAGGATATAAATTATAACCATTTAAATCAGCGCCCCCATTTGAATAAATAATATCTCCATAATAATCACAGGCTTTTCCTTTATCATACTTAACATAATAACTTGTTTTTAAGAGAGGTTGCGAAAACCCTTCCTGATAATCAGTCCCTGCATAATTATTTGATGCACTTGAATTTATTGTACCTGATACATCAAAATAATATTTTACGGAGCCATGTCCCATTTCTGAAACTGTTACCTCTTCATAACATACAGGGTTAGCTTCAAGCGTGGCATTTAATGAATAAGCGTACTGTTTTGTATAGCTCTTAAAATAAGTTGCCGGATCAGTATTTAATTGATTTTCCCTAGTAGTGCTAGTGACGGAATAAATATCGTTTGCATTGAAATAGGGATGGGCAAAAAGAGGAACCGAAATCAAATGACCGCTTGTTAAGTTTGTTGAAGAATTCAAATAACTAAATGTTTGCTTGAGTGCTATATTAGGATTGTTTTTGTCCTTTGTGGTGATGTCTTTAATTCTAACCCCTCCGCCATAATATTTTTGCGAGTCAAATATATATTCATGTGGTGCAAATGTATATTCCACTGTTCTACCTTCAGGATATTCAATTTTTGTTAATATAAAAGCATCCATTGTTGTTTGAACATTGTCTGCGCTTATTACTTGTATGTTTGGAGACCTATCAGCTCCGTTTAATTTAATTGGTGCAGTCCCATCAGGTATTTGCAGAGCTCTGTATTTTCTATTATCATCTAAATCCGGATAAATATATATTGCCGGAATTAGCGTTTTCGCATTATCATTTCCATTATAATAACCCCAGATATCCTGGGCTTTAGAAAGTCGATTTGGTAGTATCTCACTTTCATTGTATGTGAATATCATTGGGGGTTTTCCGCTTTCAACAAGTGAACTTAATTTTAACCGATAGTATTCAGAAGTGCTGCCTCCGGGACTAGTGAAATAATTATAATTGAATAAATAATTTTTAATCTGTTTATTGTTCGACAGGATATTTATCGCATCTAACCTGTAAGCTCCCGGCAGATCAGTTCTTTGATTATTACAAACAAAATCAAATTCACTGTTATCAGTTACAATTGAATTTAATCTTTTTGAGTTTACAATAATTTGGATATTATATTCATAATTCTTCTCCTCTGAGGCACAATCTCCTGTAGAACAGTTGATGGCATAGCTTTGAGGGTTTGGCTTAATGGTATAGTTTTCGTCTGTATATGAAAAAGTAATTGTCCTATTAGTATTGGTTACAATTTTTGACAGGAACCAGGTTGATGTATAAGTTTGGCTTCGATCCTTACTGCGCGACTCAAGGGTGTAATGGGATTCATCATTGCTTATTGGTATTGCACTAATTGAACCATCCGAATTAACAATTGGCGCATATTTAGCAGGATTACTTTGCCAGGCTAATACATCTGCCAGCCAAAAGGTATAGTTTGACTGTGTAACTTCTTTTGTCGAAAAATAATATTGATTACCTTCTTCATCTGTTAAGATAAAATAATCTATGGCGCCTTGTGCATCACTGGTGTATGATATAGATACACTTTGATATGGTATAGTATTAATATTTCCATCTTTATCGAAATAAAAACTAAATGATCTACCATTCACATCTACAACGAAACAATCGGGTTGACTATCAAAACCGCCTGCAAGGAAATTGTTTAATTCAGTGGTTTGGTGATCAATAGTATCAGAATTTACAGGCTCATTTGTGAAACGTGCTGTTCTTTTGCCAATACCATCTAATAACCATCCTTTTGACTTCTTTTCAAAATCGTCGCTGGAGATATTGACATCATCAGGCCTGCCCCTGACGATCCTTCTTATTGACCCTCCTGCCTTTAATTGCCAACCGAGGCCAACAAAACCAGCTATTTCCTCAACTTTGATGGCCTGTAAATTATATATTAATGAGACAGGCATCGAAAAATCTGGTAGTTTTATATTAGCAATTGGAATATCAACAACCTGGCTTCCTGTAAATAATCTGCTTTCATCAATTTTGGTACTGCCACTTGTTGTGAAAGTTGAAGGTTCAGGCGCTATTTCCTGACCGTATACCGGTACGAATAAGCTAAATAAACTTATAATGCACAAAAGACTAATTTTAAAATTTGTTTTCATATTAAAATTTGTTCGTTAAAAATAAACCTGAAGTCAGATAACTTGAAAACTTGTTCCATCCGTTGATTTATACACAATGTTCGAATATCTCTATTAGGATGGAGCCTAAATATCCGAAAATATGTTTGGCGAAAAGCCAACTTAAAACATCAATAGTATTTTTTCATCTTGTATTTTATTTTTGTTTCAATTTTCGCTATTATTATTTTGTTTCGCATTTTTCTATACAATTCAAAGTTTTACTGGATATACTATACAAATTCCAAACCCAACTGAAGACAGCTCGCCAGCCGTCATCTTTCGTTAGTCAGAACTCGCGGGTTTATTATTCTAAGTTTCCGCGCACAAAACTTTATAACGCGTTCCTTCTCACACTCTTCGTTTTTCAATAATCACAATTCTGGTTGTGCATGAGCATGGCATGCGTTTGAAAATATGACGCACCTGCCTACTATAGGTAGGCACGAGCTTTGGTTTTTAAAGAACGTTTTTTCTTAATACCTTTCTTAATGGCAATTTTAAATTGCCGGTTATTGCATTACTGTAATGCTAGCCCCTAGAAACTCACAAAATATAGATATAGGTACAGGCACTTCAAATCCTTTACGAAATTTAGATTCAATAACTTCACCATTGCGTACAATTACACATCCATCTGCTTTCATAATACCAAATTTTGCATATACAAGTGTTTTCTCATATAGAACTGAACCTTCACCAATTTTTTTACCATAATCATCAAAGACTGGTACCCATATCATTGTTGATTGAGTGGTAGAACCTAAACCAAAAATTCCAAGATCAGATCCTTTTGATGATGAAACTACATTCATTCCTCCAACTGTAATACCATTTTTTGACAAACTGACATCACGAATTTCAATTGAGATATCAACTTCAATCTTTTCATTCTCACACGTTGGTGCTGTTGGTATAATAGGCGCTATTTCTTTGATAGGTTGGGGTACATATCGAGCTGTTACATCTGGAACCGCAACTATGTTATTATCATCTTTCGCTTTCTGAGGTGATTGCTCTTTTTCTTCTGGTACATCCTTTTCTTTATGGTCACATCCAGCTTCCTCATATGGATCTTGCTCCATAGGCTTTGAAACTTGACTCCAAGGTATCTTTAAATCTCCATCTGGATACATACCATCTGGATACATACCATCTGGATACATACCATCTGGATACATACCATCAGGATCCATACCATCAGGATCAATAAACCTGATAGGGTTGTCAACCGCATAATTATAAGGACTCCATCTCCGATATTGTTCCGCCTTCGGGTCAATAACGTTCCACCTGCCTATTTGTGGGTCATAGAACCTGGCGCCATAATCCAACCAATTCAATCCTACACTGCCAAACTCCTTACTTTGTAACTCTTTGCCATTGTAAAGGTACTTATTATCGTTATCGGGATTAACCGGAGTATGCTGTAAGCCAAAAGGGTAATAGTTGGTGGCCTGCAATAACTTACCGTTGGATTGCACCAAAGCTCTGGTGTTGCCCAAATAATCCTTTATGGCATATTCGTAAGTATAGGTTCCAGAGGGCTTGGTTATACGGCCTTCTGAGAATGCCATCTGGGCAAAACTCTTATTATTATCATATTCTATATTACCAATATAATACCACCAGGTTATGGTGTCGCCGTTGGTTATTTTCTTGGCGAGTTTTTGGCCTGCGGCATTGTATATGTATTCGATGTATTGGGTTGAGTCAAATGTAATCTTTTTAGGCAGGTTTAGTAGGTTATAGTCAATAGCGGTTATGCCCTTATTGTCATCCCGGATAAGGTTACCGTTGGCATCGTAAGCGTATTCACTTGTAGTGTTTGCATTATCGGTAAACCCGGTAGTTTTATCACCGACATCCTGCACACTAAGAAGTTTATTGCCCAACGTAGCGCCCGATCCATAATTATAAACAAGACTGTCCATCGCAATACTACCTTTACTATCACGTCTGTCATTACTACCATGTCTGTTAAGGAAAAGTATGTTACCGTTATTATCGTATTTTAACCCATTTTCGGAATACTTATAACCGTCTGGTATAGCCCAGGTTGTGCCTTTCTCAGCATAATTACCATTTGTAATACGGCTAAGTGCGTCGTACCTGTAACTATATGCGGCCAGTTTTTTATCCTGGCTGTTTTGCCATATTGCCCCGGCGATATTTCCGTTATATTGCGGATCGGAGGCAACACTGTTCAAACTGGTTGCATCATTGTAAAGCAACCGCATACCAAAAGCATCATTCTCGGTGGAAGTTAGCAAATCGTCGGGGTTGTTGATACTTTTTAGCCAGCCACGTATGTTGTAGGTATAATCTATCTTTTGGGCATACGAGCTGCCGCTTACATGCAGTTTTTTGGTAATAAGTTGTCCTAATTCATTATAGGTAAGGGCAGAGGTATTTACTGCAGCCGCCCCATTGATGGAAAGCCATGTTTCTTTCAGGCGGCGGGCATGGTCGTACACAAAACTCTCGTCGGTGGTGATGGTTGGCGTGGTACCATTTATGCTCTGCTGATGGTTGGTTTTTTTCACTTCGCTCGAAAAAGCGAACTCACTGGTGACAATATCCTGTCCATTCAGATAATTATCAGTGCGAGTTTGGATAGCCCGGTCGTACTTATCATAAAACGTTACGCTGGTTTGGTAGGTAGCTGTTCCCAGAATTTTAGTTCGTGCACCGGTAACATTGCCCGTAAGTCGGTTAAAGGGCTGGTTGGTATAGCCGGTAACATTCTGGTAAGCGTAATCATCCCAGCCATTGTTATTAAAATCGTACCCGTCATAATAGGTAATGTTTAAGATTTCAGAGATTACCGAGCCATCGAGTACCGGGAATGTATTGGTAATCGTATAACCGGTGCTGCTGGCGGCTGGTTGTTCGGCAAATACAGAGAAACCAATGGCCGTGGTTTGCAGGGCATTCTGCCCCGGATCGGTGGCGTAAGTTACCGAACCATTCATAATAGGCCTGTTCAACACATCGTATTTGGAGAACGACCATTCTTTGCGTTTACCCTGTTCACCATCCTGGGTCATTACTAGACGATCGCGATTGTCGTACACCATATATACAGGGTCGGTGCCTGGCACATGCTTTTCAATCACGCGGCCACGATCATCGTAATTATAATAAAAACAAAGGTTCTGAATAACATTGTCCGTTTGGGCATAGCTGGCACCGGTCATTTGGTCCATTGCCAAAGGTGGCAGAACATAGCGAAGACGACCCATATTGTCAAATATATATGCGGTGGATGCGGCGCTGGAATCGGTAATATAGGCTTTTTTCAGCACCACCCTGCCTTCAAAATCTTTGTATTCCACGGTAGTATTTATGTTGCCGTCGCCTTTTTTCCAGTTCTCGTTTTTGGTCGTAGTAACAAACAATTTACCGGCAGCATAATAACCGTAATTTGTGGTAGCAAGGGATAATGCCCCTGTGGTATTGTCCACCTTCCACAAAGGTACATCAGTGGCACCATTGGGGGTAAATGTGACTTTTATGGTATGGCCTGTACTCGATCCGGATTGGTCAGTTGGTTGCCAGTCCGCCCCAGGCGCACCTTGCTCCAATACTCTGTTCAGGGGTGATGGTTCAAAAACGGTTTGGCTATATGGAAAATCATCAATTGCCACATTTGTGGTAGTTTTATAAAAATTGGGTTGTTCTGTTAGTGCATTGGGTTTAAAAGTGCCATCAGCTACATTTGAAACATAAGGCAAGTATTTCAATAAATCCCTGCCAAATTGATCGTATACAAAGGGCTGTACAATGTCTTTTTTCAAAAAGGAACCTTGCCATGTTACCTGTTGTAAAGGCCTGCCCAAGCCATCAAAATAAGTTGTATTTTCCTGCAGGTCTTCAACCGGTAAACTCAGAATATCGTTTGCTATCAACACACTATCTTTAAGAATCGAGTTGGAAGTAATATAATTCATGTTTCCTGTTTGACGATTGACTGTAATGTTAATTCCAGGAGAAGTTATGGTACTTGGTACAACGCAGGCATAATTATAGTTTATAGTGGCAGAAACTACTTGTCCGTTTGTTAGTCCTGTTGTTGAAAATGTACTTGCTGTGGCCCCAGGAACCGAGACTCCATTAATAAGCCACTGATAACCTGGGCTTCCACCATTGATTGTAGCTGTAAAAGTTACATTATTATCTCCCGCATATATCTCAGTTTTATTTGCTGATATGCTAAGTGATGGATTAAAAATCGGGTTGACAATCATGGAAAAAGGGATTGAAGATACAGTAAGCGGTGATACACATTGTGCATTCGAAGTCATTTGAACCGAAACACTTGTGTTATTTGAGAAGGTTGTGGAAAATTTATTCCCGGTAAGATTGATTGAGATTCCATTGATGAACCAAAGATAGGAAGGTTTACTGCCTCCGTTGGTAGGATTTGCTGTAAAATTCACTGCATCTCCTGTGCAAACAGGGCTGCTTTTGTCGGCAGATATTGTTACAGTAGGGGTAACATTGGGTTGAGCGGTAATAGTATTAGACATTGCACTACTTATGGCAAGGCAAGATAAGTTTTGTGGTATAATAATACAACTTATGCTCTGTCCTTGTGCTAAGGTGCCAGTATAACTGGCATTTAATGAAGGACTTCCATATCCAGTACCATTGACAAACCAGAGAAATAAGGGATAGCTGCCACAACTGGATCCAGTGGCCGTATATGTTGTGCTTACTCCCGCGCATACTGCTGATATGGTTACCGAAGGCGTGATTAAAGAAGTTACGGACTCCGTAATTGAAGACGAAGTTGCTGTTGGTGTGTTTAAACATGATGAGTTTGAGGTCATAGTAACCGATACCTGTTGACTGTTGGTTAAACCGGTTGTAGAATAAGGATTACTTATGGCCCCTGGCACTGCTGTTCCATTTACTTTCCATTGGTAAGTGGGGCTATTGCCTCCATTGGTTGGCGTTGCTGTAAAGGTCACTTTATCACCTGCACATATACTTGTTTTATCAGCCGATATGCTTACCGAGGGTGTTAGTAGAGTTATATAAACCGTAATTGTGTTTGAGGTTGCTGTGGGGGAGCTTAAGCAATTGGCTAAATTCGATGTCATCAAAACCGATACCTGCTGACCATTGGTTAAGGAAGTAGATGAAAAAGTAGAAGACAGACCTCCCGACACATTAACACCATTTATCATCCACTGGTAATATGGAGAACCACCTCCATTGATTGGCGTAGCTGTAAAGGTTACATTTTCGCCCGGACATATATTGGTTTTACTTGCCGCAATGCTTACCGAGGGAGTATATATCGGATAAACGGGAATAGGACCTGTTGATCCCGTAACCATGTTTGTTGTTAAACACTGTGCATTTGAGGTTAACTGAACGGAAACGGTTACATTGCTTGTTAATGTTTTTGAGAATGTGGGTCCTGTTGATCCTGTTGAGTTACCATCTACATACCAAAGATAGGTAGGATTGCTTCCTCCATTAGTTGGTGTTGCCGTAAAAGTTCTTGTTTCTCCCGAACAGGCATACGGTTTACCAAAAGTGATATATACACTTGGAGTAACCATGGGGGTCACTGAAATAGTAATAGTATTGGAAGGCCCACCGCATGTTGTTCCATCGTAATTCCGATAACTTACAATTGCATAGCAAGGTTTGCCGTTAAGACTGCTGGCATCTATAATGGTGAGTGTTGATGTGTTAGCCCCAATGTAATTGGGATTGCTGGTACTCACATTGGTGCCGTTTACATACCAGGAAAAAAATATAGGTTGTCCTGCGCCAGTTGAAACACTTATCACAAGGTTTGATGAACAAAAAGTCTTTTGCGTGACTATTGCCACTGGATTTGGACATGGGATTGCAGCAACATTCAGATGATAAACTGATATGATAAGTATGAATAAAATAATATTTTTCATGGCTTTTGAAGATATAAAATTAACATTTTATTGGTTTATTGTTGACATTGATAATGGTATTGTTTAAGGATTTTATTATCCTTGTCGCGTACCAATTTTAACCTGCCAAATGTATGGTCGTATTCTACCATTTTTATTAAATTTCAACATTTTTAGATATAATTAATTTCACTATTAATGACGAAAAAAATTTAAAAGTCTCCCAAAGAAATTTAAAATATTTTTTATATAAATACTTTAGTAATTTATAAATCTCGTGATCAATATTTATTCCATACTAATTAAAGCTAATATAATAAGCATGTTATATTTTTTTAATAATTCAGACGAAGTGCAGAGTTGTTCAAAATACTTACACTTCATGTTCGTATTCTGAACAATTAATTTAGGTTTGTTAGAAATTTCACTTCCCAGGAAACTAATAATAAACTCACACTGGAGCGCGTTTTATAACGCGTTCCTTCCCATACCTCTTCGTTTTTCAATTAATCCCAATTCTGTTTGTGCATGAATACGGCACATGTCTGAAAATAAGACGCACGAAAACTGGGGTAGTAATGGAATACTAAAAATGAGTTTTTTCATGTTTATTTGTATTACTAATTATAAAAAGTTAGGTTACTGTGTCTAGTTTACGAAAATCAAGATTTGTCAAACATACACCACAATTCCCTTTAAACGAATACTATAATACTACCATTTTTATGGTAGGTTTCTACCATTTTTACTATATTCGACCCTTTTTAGAACTCATAAATAATTGGACTCAATAATTACAAAACTATTCGGCAGAAATGAGGATAGGACCTTAGAACAAAAGCTTTTTATTTATATGAGCTTTGTTGGTTCATTTGTTCCCTTCATAATTACAATCTTAAATTTTTGTTACAAGCTCTATTTTCTAATGACCATTACTTCTCTGACAATGTGTGCTTGTACATTTGCATATTATTATGCCAGATTTAAAAACCAGTATTTTTTCATGTTTCTCATTTTCTTTTTTGCAGCTGTGGAGTATTTGGTCTACTTTAATTCTGGGGGGATCAAAGGCCCTACCCCTTTCTTTGTAATATTGCTTTTTGTATTCGGACTTTTATACAGCCCACAAAACAAGCATTTTATAATTTTTGCCTTTCTTACGTTTAGCTTTTTTGTCATTTTTCTTATTGAAAATAGGTTTCCACAATTGGTAATTAATCCATACAAAGCGCAAAACGTATTGCAAATTAATTTATTTGTGGGGTTTATGTCCTGTATATGCACGTCGTTTGCCAGTATATACTTTCTAAGAAAAAGCTACAATACAGAACGGAACAAAAACCAACAACAAAAAGAGCTTCTGGAAAAGGCAGCTCACCAAAAAAGCATATTTTTTATCAACCTGTCGCACGAAATAAAAACCCCGCTAACCCTGGTCGAAAATTATCTTGATAAATATATTGAACGCAAAGGGGAAGATAGCGAGCTTGTAATCATGCGGCAAAACATCCAAAAAATGCGCCGCGATATTTTGGATTACCTGAATTTCGAAAACCTCGAAAGAGGCAGGATTTCTTATGACAAACAGGAAGTCCTTTCATTAAGCAGCCTTCTTCAAGAAAAAACAAACCTTTTTATTGTTTATGCAAAAAACAAAGGCATTATATTAAATTGCAACATTGAGCCCGATATTCATGTAAAGGCCAACCTGAAAGGAATAGAGCAAGTGTTGAACAACCTTCTAGAAAATGCCGTAAAATATACCCCTGAAAAGGGGGAAATAAACGTTGACCTGAAAAGCGATGAAAGTAACGCTAAATTCGTTGTGCAAAATAGTGGCATTGTTATACCAGCAGACCAAATACCCCATCTTTTCGAGCCATTTTACCAACTGTCTCAAGAGAAGCAAAATGCCCAAGGGATGGGCATGGGTTTATACATTGTAAAAAAAATTCTGGACTTTACAGGCGGGCAAATTCAGGTGAGCAGCAGCATTGGGCAGGGCGTTGTTTTTTCGGTAATGCTCCCGTTAAGTACAACGTATGGAACTATTGAGCAGCAAGCCGTTGGCACAATTGTACCGAATATAAGTCCTGTTATGCCAAAGGCCAAAGATTCGGCCTTTTCGGTTGACAAACAAAGTTTGCTGGTAGTTGAGGACCAAAACGATCTTTTAAGTTATTTAGTAGGGGAGTTGAGCGAAAATTACAACGTTTTTGTGGCCGAAAACGGCCTAAAAGCCATTAAACGGCTCGAATCTATGCCTATACCGGAACTTATTATTTCCGACATTATGATGGATAAAATGGATGGCTATGAACTTCTTGAAAAAACCCTGGCCGATGAAAGGTTTGGTCATATCCCTTTTATTTTTCTTACGGCTATGGACACTTCCAAAGAAAAAATTTCCGGGCTTGGTTTAGGGGCGCTCGATTTTATAACCAAGCCGTTTTCAATGGAGGAACTGAAGATGAAAATAAGAACCATCATCAACCAGAAAACACGTATCTCAGAAGCTGCCGTTCGCGAAATAAAAAAGCAATTTAATAGCGAACATCTGGTAAGCAAAAAACAAAAAAACGATGAGATGTTCAATATGAATGCTTTAAAATACAATTTAACGGCGAGGGAAAAAGAAATAGTGACTTACATACGCCAGGGATTAAAATATGACGATATAGGGAAAATACTCCATATATCTGATCATACGGTAACCCGGCATGTGCAGAACATTTATCAAAAAATTGATGCAACTACGAAAATTGGGTTGATTGATAAGATGTATGAAAATACGTAAGACTTTTGCAAGCTTTCAAAGGCCATTTAGTCTTATACATAAGCTTCTAAACTTTCTTCAAAGGCTTCTTAAAACTGTTCATTGTACCATCCTGAAATAACTTGACAAATTTTACACTAACTTCTGCTAAGAACTTACACGAAGACTTGGTTATTCGCAATTAATTTCCCCCTTGCATGGTTGTATTAAATTACCTCGTCAGCTCTGCTGCAAGGTAGTTTAATAGTAGTTTAAAACTACAAGAATAAAAGGCACAAGTCTCAGAGGCTGTGTAAATGCAAAAGCCGGAAGGTATAACTATATTTGGCTGGCGAGATAGCAAATAACATAAATATCATAAAAACAAGTTCTTAATAGTGGTCACCAATGGTCAATTTATTCAGGCCATGTATGATCAAGGCCACTGGTTTTTCCACTATGAGCATATGGTCGGTTTCGGAGCGCTTCTCTATCAAAATACACCAAAACTTGATGCGGGATTGAAAGCTATAACCGTATAAACCCAGCCATTGCTTATGAGCGCGTGTTAGGCCACGTTTTTATTTCTCTTTTTTGTCTATCGTTTTTTTTTAATCTGCCTGTATCGCTCAAGCTCTTATTAAGCATCCATTCTATCTGTCCATTTACGCTCCTAAATTCATCGGCTGCCCATTTTTCAATCGCTTTCATGGTTTCAGAATCAATCCTTAATGCAAAAGATTTCTTCTCTGCCATAGTTTATTGATTTAATGTACCTGTATTTATAACTGGACCAGCTTCTTTATCACCACAAAGAACAACCATTAAATTGCTAACCATTGCAGCTTTTTTATCTTCGTCCAAGTCTATTATATTTTTAGTCGACAATAGATGCAAAGCACTTTCAACCATTCCAACAGCACCTTCAACTATTTTATGTCTTGCTGCAACAACTGCCGAAGCTTGTTGTCTTCTTAACATTGAATGAGCTATCTCTGGAGCATACGCCAAATATCCTATTCGTGCTTCGATTACCTCTATACCGGCAATTTGTAATCTATCCATAATCTCATGTTCGAGAGTTTTATTTACATCTTCAAAATTTGTACTCAAAGTAATAGTTGCTTTTTCGTCCTCAAAATGGTCATACGGAAAAGAACCTGCTAATTTACGAACAGCAGAATCAGTCTGAATTTTGATAAAACCCTCATAATTATCTACCTCAAAAGAAGCTTTAAAAGTATCACTAACACGCCAAACAAGAATGACACTTATCATTATCGGATTACCCATTTTGTCATTAACCTTAATTTTTTCACTTTCAAAATTTCTTGCTCTTAAAGACAATGAATTCCTTTTATAAAAAGGAATAATCCAATACAATCCATTTTGCTTAATACTGCCTTTATATGCACCAAATAGCAATAAAACTTTAGAACTATTCGGGCTGATAGCAACCAATCCACTTGATAAAAACAACCAAAGAGGTATCAACAATCCAGGCAATAAACTATAGCCCTTTGTAAAAAGAACAATAATAGCTATGCCAAAAATTGATAAAAGAGTCAATGCAACGTAACCATTCCAAGGGTTAAGACTTTTTTCTGTTTTCATAATATTGATATTTAAATGATATTATTTTAATATCACAAATGTATACAAATAATTCAATCCAACTACAAGTCATAAAATATATTTTACTTATCATGATTAAATGAGAAAATGAGAATCAAACATTCAACTTATCAAACGTTGCGATTTTTCTTAAAATGTGGCCTAACGTTCACGGCTAAATACCGTGCGGGATTTGTTTGCAGGACGAATCCCATTACACAAATATAATTAGAAAGCACTAAACTTACAAACCTTCTGAAACCCGCATGGAATTTAGCTGATGTTGGGCGTTTGTGCTTTATTTTTTCTTTGTTTTCATATATAAAAATCCTGTTATATAAGGTAATAATCCTGATATAAGCCAAATCATAATTGACTTATAGGAGAAGTCTTTATTAATAATCATGTGCATTATAATACTTACAATAATCGTAAATGATAAAGTTATCAAAGCAATCGAATTAGAATAATGTATCACTTTAGCTGGTTTGTTTAAAACAAATTGCAAGTAACAAAGTATAAAAACCAATATTATGAATGCAATAAATCTTTGATAAGATTCAGGCAGAAATATCTGGTCTATTAATGTCCAACCAAATCCAATTATAATCAATCCTATCAAGATCAAAATATCCTTGAGTTTTAGTGTCGCAAAATGTCTCATAATAATTGAAATTCTATTGGTTTTGACAAAGTTTTTCTTACTGGGCAGTTTTCAATCATTTTTAAAATCTCATTTTTAGAGTCTTCATCAATCGTACCGTCAAAATCAATTTGATATTTAAAAATAGTCTTAGAATCTTCACGAACCAGTCCAACTTTGGTAGATACATTTGCAATCGGTATATTTTTTTTGTTGCAAGCCATTCTTACTGTCATATTTAAGCAGGAAGCATATGCAGATGCCAAAATATCATGTGGCCTTATTCCATTTTCTTGTCCACCCTTATCGGATGTTGTATCAGATTGAATTATAAAACCGTTTATTTCAGTCTTACAACAATACTTTTCGTTATCACTTTTGCACTCTATCATAAATCATTAAATTTATATAATTGTCAATCATTGCGGAATTTTGATCAGCGGTTTGCGCTATGAGTATGTGGCGGGTTTCGGAGCGCTTCTCTATCAAAATACACCAAAATTTGATGCGAGCTTTGAAGCTAAATAACCGTATAAACCCCGCCATTGCTTATGAGCGCGTGTTGTGTGTAGTGCATTTATTAAATCCATTTTACATTTTTTAGGTTTCTTTTAATTCCCCGTTGGTATTTATATTTCGGATAACCGATAATTATAGATGTTACTATCTCATGATTATCTGGAATGCAAAATAATTTTCTCAACTCATCATCTTTGTTAATAGCTGGAGGTATTAAATCCATGATTGAGCCCCCTAATCCAAGTGAGTGGGTTGCAAGCATCCCATACGTTGCAGCAATTGATATATCCTGACTAATATCTTCTTCATTTTTATCCTCCAGAAAAAGGATCATTGCTGGGGCATTTCGCGTTATCGTATCCTCCGTTTTGTTTTTCAATTCAGGTAATCGACTAATTAATAACGGAACCAAATGACTCTGCATCATTTTGAATTTCTTTTCACCCGCTTCTTTTTTGATAAAGAACCTGAATATAGGCTTTTTCATCATGGCTACTAATTTGTCATAAAATTTTATCATAATGGGTAAAGCATTCCTGATCATTTTTGCATCCTGAACCACAATAATCTTGATTTTCAGAGGAGGAAAACCGGGAGGAGCAAATGAAATAGCTTCCACAATTTTTTCCAGCAACTCCTTAGGGACTGGTTTATCTTTGAAATTACGAATAGCTCTTCGGGTATGAATCATGTCATAAAACGACTTTTCATAATCGTTTGAACCATTGTGGGATAATTCAAAAAAATCGGTTTCGTATGATAATCCATCCACTGTGATCGACTTTGTTGAGCAAACAGCCATGCATTGGCCACATTTAAAACATAAATCTTTGCGGTCGGGTCTGACAATTATTTCATTCGATTCATTCTTAGTAAGAATTTTGTTGGGACAGACTTCGGCACATAATTGACATTTGTTACAAGTAGTTTGATTAATAATGATTGAGTTTGTCATATTCCTAATTTTATTTTTTTACAATATTGTAAAAATAAAAGTTACTCATCTTATTTCACTTGCCATTTGGCAAGAAATCACTTTTGAAACATTTCTTTTCGTATTCTGCTTAATGAAGTGTCTGTTATTCCAAGGTATGAAGCGATAATTTTAAGTTGAACATTTTGAAATACATCAGGATTATTCGATAATAGCTTTAAGTAACGACTTTCGGCTGAAATTTTAACCATATCTAATATCCTTTCATTAAGTAATTCATAGTGATTTAAAACCAAAAGCCTTCCGAATTCTCTAAATTCTTGTGTATTATGAAAATATTTTTCGACATTTTCAAGGCTCATAGCCCAACCTTCACAGCTAGTTAATGTTTGAAAATTTTGCTTAGCAGGCAACTGCTTAAAGAATGAGAAAAAATCGTTTACAAAACAAGGGGCGGAATAAATGTTGGTTGTTACTTCCAGTCCATCCTTGTCAAAGGTAAAAGAACGGATATATCCAGTTTCCAAAAAATATGTTTGCTTGATAATCTTATTTTCTTTTATCAGAAAAGAATGTTTGGGAAACAAGAAATATTCAAAATCCACAGTCAATTCAAATGCTTTTTCGTCAGGCATTGAATTGATAGATTGAATATATTTTCTAAGTTTCTCCTTATTCATAATTTACTACGAATGCTTTTGCATTACACACAACGGTTTGCGCTATGAGCATGTGGCGGGTTTCGGAGCGCTTCACTATCAAACTACACCAAAACTTGATGCGAGCTTGAAAGCTAAAACACCGTATAAACCCCGCCATTTCTTATGAGCGCGTGTTGTGTGTAGTTATTTTTTCTTAATTAAATTTTCATTTTTATCAAATCGTAAGCAAGCAAATGGCAATTGTATACTATTTCCAAATCTATCCAGTTTCATATCTAATACTTTAGCATCATCTAAATGATATGACTCAACATGATAAAGAAGCATGGTATCATCGGGTAACAAAAACCAAATTGAACTTGCATTCCTGTTACTGGTAATTTCAATAAATATCGCTTTTTTTATAAAATCACTATCAAATCTATAATTGCATCCACAATAATTTCTCTCAGATGTCTTTATTGCTTTATCTATATCAAATGATGGTTTGATGTTGCTCTTTTCATACCATTTTAAACTCTCAATGTATTCATCCTGTTTTTTCCATTCTGTTGGATTTTTATTAACTCCGTCAATATTATACTTATTTATACCGCTATTATTAAAGTAGTAAATATCAAGTCGTGCACTTGAATCTTGTTGTAAATAATCAGTAATGAAAGGTATTGCTTGAACACGAGATACAATTTCCTTATAGTCTTTTTTTATCGAATCTCTTGAATACAGCGTTTCACCAGATTTGCTGTCCAAAAATTGAAGATACACGTTTGGTAACATGTATTTATTTTTAAGAGTAATTTTTATCGTCTTTGGTTCATCCCATATGTATCTTCCTCTACCGTAAACTTCTTCAGATGAAATAATTTTAAAATCAGTTGATAGTTCTGAAATTTCTTTTTCGTATGAATATGCACTCAACTTATAAAGTTCTCGTATATTATTTTCTATAATCTGATTCACAATGTATTTGAGTAAATCATTTCCTTTTAATGGTTCATCAATCTTGATTTTTCGCTTAAAAAGTTTATTCAGTCGCTTATCAATTTTATAATTGTAAACAATTCTGCTTGACCGGTCTATATATGGGAAAATATAATCTGACGTACTTTTTCGGGACGTAAAAATATTTGTAATTTCATTTTTGTTGTATAGTAAAATAACATATTCGTGACGATATGTAGGCATGCCCATGCCGCAAATTGCGACTGGGTGACGCTTTAAAAATCTTAGAACACTGTGATATGGTTTTGCAGAAGTATAATGGGAAAAGTATCCTTTTAATTCTGATTTATAAATATTGAAATCAGTTAGTTTTTTGAAAATGAATTCCTTTTGTTTTTGGTTCCAATCAATTTTGTTCTTACCGCTATACAATTTCAATAACTCATTTGGACTTTTTAGAATGAAAGTAGTATCAATTTCAAATTTGTTTAGTAATTGTGCTTCATCATCAAATTTGACTAATTCTGTAAATAAATTATAAATCTTTCTCTTATTGGTCAATACAACGGTATCAGAATCAAATAAATCTTCCTTATCAGTAAAATACTGACTTTGGTATATGTTTTTGACGACAACTATTTTATCTGGTAAAGTCTGACTTTTAGCAGATAAGAAACAAATTGTCAATAATAATATGGTTGCTGTTTTCTTCATAATAATTACACACAAAACGGTTGGCGCTATGAGCATGTGGCGGATTTCGAAGAGCTGCTTTGTTAAATTATTTGCAAAATTTAATTATATGAATTAACTTCGAAAACCATATAAACCCCGCCATTGCTTATGAGCGCGTGTTAGCAGCAGCCATTTATTATATTTTAGTTTTAAGTCATTATTTCAAATGTTTGGCAAAAAACCCCATCATTGCTTTATATAAATCTATTCTGTTTTCATCATGTCCAAATCCATGACCTTCATTATACTTTACCATATAAGGAACATCAAAACCGTTTTCCCTTAAGCTTTTTACAATCTGATCTGATTCGTTAATGTTAACTCTTGGATCATTTGAGCCCTGAATCACAAATAGAGGTTTTTTCATTTTATCAACATTAAGTGCTGGAGAAACTTCTGTCATAATTTTCTTTTCATCTTCTTTTTCCGGATTATACCATTGTTCATATACTTGTCTCATATATGGTTTCCAGTAAGGAGGAAAAGATTTATAAAATGTAAATAAGTTTGAAACTCCAACATAGTCAACGCCGCAAGTGTATAAATCCGGGGTCTTGACTAAACTGCCCAAAGTCGCCAAACCTCCGTAACTTCCGCCATAAATTGCAATCTTATCTTTATCAATCCAACCCTGGGATTTTACATATGCAACTCCATCCTCAAGGTCATCCAACATTTTTCGGCCAATTTGATTATTCCCTGCTAAATAGAATTTTTTTCCATAACCACCGGAACCTCTATAATTGACTTGCAAGGTTGCATATCCTCTGCTAGCGAATAATTGTGTTTCTGGATTAAAACCCCAATAATCTCTTATCCCGTAAGGTCCACCATGCGGGTTTACAATTAGTGGAATTTTCCCCAATGTCATATAATCTTTTGGTAATGTGAGGTATCCATATATTAACAACCCATCTCTACTTTCAAATTTTATTGGTCTCATTTCGCCCATATCATCCTCTTTAAGCTCTGGCTTTAAGTCAATAATTTTTTGAAAGGAATCTTTTATAGCATCATACACATAATAAGTGCCATAAAGTTTATCGCTTGAAACATAAATTAAATATTTATATTCATCATCTGTTTTACTGGGCATCACGTATTGCTTATTTTTAAAACGGTTAGTGATTTTCTGATGAAGTATTTTAAATGTTTTACTTACGGGCACTATTTGCAACTTTTCGTCAGTGTAATAATAATAATCAACTTCATATCCTCTTTTTCGTGAAGTTTCTAAACCATCAATATCAAATGTTGCATTACTATAAATTTTATTAATAATCTTTTTTTCTTTTAAATCATATAACAATATTTCATTGGTATTACTGTATAAATTAGTAACAACAAATGCAGCGTGTTTATTAGAAGATGTATAATCAAAATCAATAATTTCAAAATTGTCTTTCCAATCTAATTTGACTACCTTTTCAAAAGAATCGTTACTTGATGTTCGATAATATAATACATTATCGGTTGAATTTTCTATTTTGATATAAGCTCTTAAATCTCCGTCTTTATCAAAAACATATGTATCTATCGGTGAAATTGTATCTTTATTCTCAAATAGTTTTAATAATGCGCCAGTGTTTATATTTAATTTATATGGTTCAAATATTTGCGGATTATCTTTATTCATTTGAATAATCATATAATCTGGTTGTTCTTTCAAGATTTTAATAATACTTACAGTTACATTATTAAAAGGTGTCAGTGATTTTAAATTTGTTCCGTCAATATCAACAGCAAATAATTGATAATTTTCATTACCACCTTGGTCTTGTATATAAAACAATCTTGTATTGTTCACCCAACCATATTGTCTGATTAACTCTTTACCTTCTGATATGACTTTAATTGTTTTATTATTTTCAACATTTTTTGCATATACATTGTTTTTCCCATTTTCATCTTTTTCTCTAAAAGACACAAATTTTCCATTTGGGGAAAATTGAAATGAGAACTGCTTTGGCTTTGCAAAATAATCTTCTATTGAATATTTGTAAATGCCTTTATCAAGTTGAGCAAAACTATCTAATTGAGTTTTACTTGATGGAAGTTTGGAATTACCAGGTAATGAATCTGAACTGCTCCGAGCATAAGTAACTATTGAAATTAATAATGCAAATGTTGTAATAAAAGTTCTCATAATTATAAAATTTATTAAAATTGATAATGTTAAAATCGGCCGCATGGTTGCTGCTAACGTTCCTCGGCTATGTAAAGTGCGGGATTTAATTGCACATCTCTATCAATTTACAATTAAACTTATAGAAAGCATTTTCTTAGCAACCCTCCAAAACCCGCATTGTATATAGCCTGTGTTAGCTGCCGTGTTTTTTTCTTTTATCTCTTGACATCATTTCTGAAATATTTAATCTCTTTATCCAATTTGGACTAACTAATTAACGCAATGAAAATAATTAACCCAAGAAATCTAATTGAAGTCGAAATAAGATAGAATTTTATATATGTATTAGGAAAACCATTTTTCTTAAGTTTATCATAAGAAAAATAACTTGTTGCAATAATAAATATGAAAATTGAAACAACATAGATAATATAAGTAATCTGGGGGTCAATCCAGTTGAATTTTAAGCTAGCAAAAAATAATCCAATAATGCCAATCAATATTCCATAAGTATAAATCCTTACTTTAGAAAACAAGTCTATCAATTCAGCTTTTTTATTGGAATCAAGATGTTTATTAGCTTTTTCGCTAACAAAGCGAGATAAAAAAATTAATCCAAGTAGAATCAGGAATGCAATCATGAAATTATCCATAGTACTAAATTTTATATATTATTAAAAATCTAAATATCAATCTTATAAAAAAATGCCAAGTACTACATATTACAGTCTGCATGGCAGCTAAACGGTGAGTGTATAACCCGTAAGGGATTCGAAGCCACGTCTGTATCTAGTTACACCAAATTTAATTACTTTACCTGACCCTCGCAAACTACATCACCCCTTATGGATTATACACTATGTTGCCTGCCGTGTTTATTATTTTTATTATAACTCAAATCTTAAAATTACAGAATTATCTTTACGCAGATAAATCTTGAAATCATTTTTTTCTAAAACTCTTACTGACGAAATATTTTCAATATTGGTCTCAGCTTTAATTATTTTGACTTTTTTATTATTTTTAATCCACTGAACTAATCCAGAAATAGTCTCTGTCATATAGCCTTTATTTCTAAATTCATTATCTGTGCCAAATCCAATTTCAACTTCTCCTGTTTCATTTGGTTCTCCGTGAAAACAAATCCCTCCAATAATTGTCTTTATATTTTTTTCTATCAAAATCCACATTGTATAAAATATAGGATCTTTATTGGAATCTACAATATTTGGCAATAAATCATTTAAAATAGCTTCTTTGGTCTCTTTATCAATCAATGTTTTCGAAGGCATCAAACACAAGTCTTTTGCCAAATCAGATGGCGAATCAATATACTTTTTTAACTCATCGTGTGATAAAGGTTTTATAATCAATCTTCTTGTTTCAAACATATCTTAGTACGAATTTTTCTCAACATGGCAGGCTAACGTTGACGCTATGGCCAGTAAAGGATTGCGGAGCTACTAACCTATCAACCGATACAAAACTTGAGGCGGGTGATAAACTTCGCAAACC